>Ga0326727_10005564_pt1 | contig 35822 bp, 35 predicted proteins | sample MB2enrmetagenome_FD_207643 | JGI IMG/M metagenome (GOLD analysis project Ga0326727, IMG submission 207643) | Lab enriched peat soil microbial communities from McLean, Ithaca, NY, United States - MB29MY | ecosystem: Environmental > Terrestrial > Soil > Wetlands > Peat | place: USA: New York...
GAATGCGAAAATAGGAAAAGTTAGCAAATCCCTGCCAGAAACGCCCGCTAAGGCCTGATTGCGGGGTTCGCTTGCGGCAGTCTATTAATTGTTTCCGAAGTCGCTGTAACGAAATGTAATAGCGAAATGTCGTGACGAAAGGGCGATGGCGGCCATGACAAGCAAGCAAATTCGTGTTAAATTAAAAACCAGTTTAATTGTAGCACTGAAATCTTCGGGTAGAAAATTGGGCAAAGCGCACCCAAGGCGATATCCGCGTCTCAGCGTCCGCGTGGCAGTGGATTATACGGCGGGAGAGAAGTGTATTCGCAGTATCGCCAATACGCTGAGCGGCGGAGGGCTCTTTCTGACCAACGTCAACGGACTCGAGCCCGGAAATGAAATATCCGTGCGCTTTCGTCCCGCCAAGCACCTGCCGGTCATTCAAGCCAGGGCCATCGTTCGCTATCTTGTGGCGGGACAGGGTGCGGCTGTCGAATTTACGGAAATCAGCGACGACGATCGTCACAAACTGCTTCGCCTGATCCATCAGAAAACGGGGGATCGGAGGATCTTGCCGCGTGCGCCACTCGCCACCCAGGTGCAAAGTGAGCAATGCATGTCATTGGCCTTCTCGCGCGATATCAGCCTGGGCGGCATGTTCATTGAAACCACCACCCCCCTCCCGGTGGGTTCTCCCCTCACCGTCCGCTTCAACCTCGACCATAAGGACCGGGTCGTTACCGCCACAGCAAATGTCGCTTATCACGTCGAAAAGATGGGCATGGGAATCCTCTTCAAGACGATTGAACCTCAGGACCACGATGCCATTCGAGAGTATCTCGAAAACCTGCCGGCCCTCCCCAAGACCAAATCAGCAACAAGCAAGTCGGTTTAGCGATATTGTCCAGTGCACAGGATTACTTGAATGATGGCACCGGCAGGGCGAGCTTCGGTTCAGACTTGAAGTGATTTAATCTTCCCCACCAAGTGCGCCACCGGAGGGCATTAGGAGGATTTCTTCCACTGTCGCGCGCCGAGGCTGCGTCAGCGCGCCCAGCACGGCGGCCGCCACATCCTCCGGCTGCAACAAGTCCTCGCCGGGCACGGAAAAATTCAACTCATCTTTCATTCGCGTTGCCGTCATCCCCGGCAGCACGGCCATCACGCGGATGCCCTCCGCGCGGAGTTCTCGGCGCAGCACGCCCGTCAACCCCCATGCGCCAAATTTCGCGGCGGCATACGCCGAACAATTTTGAAAGGCAATGCGGCTGGAAACGGAAAGGATGTTCACTACGTCACCACGGCTGCGCTTCAGAAGCGGTAACGCCGCCTGGGTGGTCAAGAAAATGGAAGTGAGGTTTGTTTCGATATTGCGCCGCCAATCTTCCAGAGTGGTTTTGGCAAATGGCTTGTAAGTGAAAACCCCGGCATTGTTAATCAAAATATCGAGCGTGCGAATTTGCTTTTGCACGGCGGCAATGAGCCGCTTCACATCGCCGGGCTGAGTGACATCCACGGGCAGACTCATCACCGTGCCGGGAATCTGCGCCGCAGCGCGGGCTAGCGGCCCGCGATTTCGCCCCACCAGAATGAGCTTGGCGCCCTCCCAGTCCAAGGCGCGCGCAATCGCCAGTCCAATTCCCCGGCTCGCGCCCGTTATCAGCACGATCTTCCCTTCAAGTTTTCCCATAGATGGTTGTGCGCGGAGCAAGGAGTTTATCACCCGGAGGCACGCTTCTTTCTTAGACCCGCTCTTTCAGTAGCCGCAGGAATTCCGAGCGCGTGCCCTCGCAGTCACGGAAGACCCCCAGCATATGAGAGGTTACCGCTATGGAATTTTGCTTCTCGACGCCGCGCATGATCATGCAGAGGTGCCGCGCCTCGATGATGACGCCCACTCCTTGCGGTTTGATTTTTTCCATTAGGGTCTCAGCAACTTGCACCGTCAGGCGCTCCTGCACCTGCAACCGCCGCGCGAAGACATCGACGATGCGGGGAATCTTACTCAGGCCGATCACTCTGCCATTGGGAACATAAGCCACGTGGCAACGCCCGAAAAACGGGAGCAAGTGATGTTCGCAGAGGCTGAACACCTCAATGTCTTTCACCATCACCATCTCGTCATACGCCACCGAATAAAGCGCTCCATTCAACACCTTGTCGATGTCCTGCTGGTAGCCGCTGGTCAGGAAGCGCAGGGATTTCGCCACCCGCGCCGGAGTTTTCAGGATTCCCTCGCGGTTCGGGTCCTCTCCCACTTCCGCGACCAGTTTGCGGACCATCGCAGCGATCGGGTCAGCCAGGGCTGCGGTTTCAACTTCCTCGAGGTTTTCCAGCTCATCTGCTTTCATGGTTTTCTTAACCCTTTCCCTTCCCCCGGCTGGCATGCTCGGGCACATACTCAAATGAATTCAAGCTCGTTTCTTCCAGCCGCACGCGCTCAATCCACAGACCGCGCTTCGCCCCCGCCTCCTCCAAAGGACTGTGCAGGAGTTTATAGATCTCCAGGCAGAGGTTCTCTGTCGTGGGGACTTGGGTGCGAAAGTTCTCCATGTCCAGGTTCAGATTCTTATGGTCGAGCTTCTCGAGCACGCGCTCAGCAACGATTCCATCCAACGCCACCAGGTCAAATACCATTCCGGTGGCAGGATCGATGGCGCCCGCCACCGTTACTTCCAAGAGATAGTTGTGCCCGTGCCCGTTGGGATTGTTGCACTTACCATAAACTCGGCGATTCTCCTCCGCACTTAAGGCCTCGTTGTGCAGCCGATGCCCGGCCGAGAATCGGTAGCGTCGCGTCAGGTGAACCATCATTCTCCGTAATAATCCACAAATAGGTCCGTAGTCTCGTACACCCTGATTCGATGCAGCTTGCCGTGCGCAAGTTTCGGTGCCAGCAGATTCCAAACCTCCACGGCGATGTTTTCCGTGGTGGGGTTCTTCTCCGCGAAGGCGGGGACTTCCTTATTCAGGAACTTGTGATCCATCAATTGGATGACCTCGCGCTCCAGCAGCATTTTCAAATCTTTGAGGTCCAGCACCATGCCCGTGGTGGGATTAATCTCGCCACTCACCGTCACTTCCACGGTGTAATTGTGGCCATGCCCCAGGGGATTATTGCACTTGCCAAAGATCCGCCGGTTCTCTTCCGCGCTGAATTGCGGATTGTGATAATAGTGCGAGGCGGAAAACTCCGCTCGGCGCGTGACGTAGATCATCCCTTTCCTTTCGTGGCGTAATGACGCCCTTTCCATTCGATGCTTCCCGCGGCGCGGTGGGCACGCAACGATCCCAGCATCAAGGCCCCCAGCAGGGCGGCTCCGACCGGCTGGTAACTCGCCAAGATAGGATCAAACCCCAAGCGCGCCAGAGCCTGCCCGTAGTTCCATTGGCGCGCCAGCGCCAGCAAGAACAAGCCCAGCGCCATCAGCGTGACGGCACCGCCGGCGCGGACAAAAGCGATCCACAGACAGGCCGCGATAAAAGCCAGTACCGGGAACAAATCCAAAAGCCAGATTGATGCGACTGCCACAAGCATCTTGGTTATATTCCCCTGGTAAAGAAGGTATAGGTTCTTGACCCAGCCCTGCCACATCTCACGAAAACTGTGGTACATGCGCGTCCGAACCCAGCGCGCGCCCGGGAGGAATAGCAGCTTGCCCCCCCGCGCTTTGATTCTCCGCGCCAATTCCACATCCTCGAGAATTTCCGACTTCACCGCCTCGTGCCCGCCACTCCACTCGTAAATTTCCCTCCGCACAAGCAGGTACTGACCGTTGGCAGCGGCCGCTGGGGAATGCGGATCGGAAACCTCCTCGAAGCGAAATAGGGATGCCAGTTTCACATACACAAAGGGAATGACGGATTTCTCCCACCAGGTCGGCGTATCCTGTCCTGGCGAAACAGAAAGGAGGTCGGCGTGCTCATCCTCCGCCCGTTGCAGCAATTCAGCCAGGCTTCCCGCAAGGTGCTCAGTGTCGGCGTCGGTGAATAGCAACCAAACTCCGGTGGCCGCGCGTGCTCCCTCCACTACCGCATGCGTCTTCCCCAGCCAGCCTTCCGGCAATGACTCCACGCGCAGTGTGCGGAGGAGAGAATTCTCCGCTTGCAGCGTGGCCAGAATTTCCCCCGTTCGGTCGACCGACTGGTCATCCACTACCAGGATTTCCAGAATGCCCTGTTGAATCGCGAGTGACCTGACCACGCGCGCGATGTTAACCTCTTCGTTGCGGGCTGGGATGATGACTGAAACCCGTGCATTTTGGCTCGCGCTCATCCACTAAATCCACATGGGGGTGATCGGACCATGGGTCGATGGCATCACGGAGTAATTAAACCACTCGGTTATTCTCTAAATTGTTCTTGTGAATGGCCAGATGACCCGATGGTCCAATCACCCGATGCATTATAATAGACCCTTCTGACATGAGCAAAACCAACGCCGTTAAAGCCACCGTGCTGGTCGCGATTTTAGGGGGAGCCGCTTACTTCGCCCTGCGCCAGCGCCAGGCGCGCCCCGTAGCCATCGGCGACAGCGCGCCGGAATTCTCCGTACCCGCTTTCCCTTCGGGCTCGTTGGAATTGAAAACCTACCGCCAGCAAATTGTGGTGCTGCACTTCTGGGCAACGTGGTGCCCGCCTTGCGTGGAAGAAACGCCCAGCCTGGAACAGTTCGCGGAGAAGATGCGGGATCGCGGGGTAATTGTGCTCAGCGTGAGCGTCGACCAGAATCAAAAGGCGCTTCAGGATTTCGTTCAGAAGAATCACATCTCTTATCCTGTCGGGCGCGATCCGGACCAGGCGCTCTCGGCCCGCTATGGCACATTTCAATTTCCTGAAACTTACATATTGGACCACCGCGGTCTGGTCGCGGAAAAAGTGGTGGGCCCCACTGACTGGGATGACGCCCGCATCCAGAATTTCGTCCTGGACCTCGCCCGCGGGTCCAACCGCTAGCGTGACAACTGCCGACAATCCCCTGGTCGTCCTTATGCGCCGGGCGCGGGCATCGAATCGGAACTTAAGGCGTCCATCACGATTCGCCAGAGGCTGATGACTTCCACCACCACTTCTTCCTCCGGCACGTTGACCCTTGCCTGCCGGTTGAACAGTTTAGCCTGATAGATAATCCCCGCCAGTGTTGCCGCCACCACAGGGTCAGGATTTTCCGCTGCTTTCGGTAACTCAGTTTTTTTCGCCATCAGCCTTCCTCCTTCACACTTCTGCGTTGCGCGATTCTAACATAAGGTAGGCGAAGTTCAGTAAGCATCACTTGTCGCTTTGCGCCTGGGTGGCATATTATCGATTTGAGGTGTGATCGTGTGATTGACCCTGTGTGCGGCATGGAAGTAACACCCGAAGACGCGGCGGGCTCCCACCAATACCAAGGCCAGCAATTCTATTTTTGTAACGAATCCTGCTTGGAGCAATTCCAAGCCAATCCCGGAGCTTTTCTCGCCCCGCCCTCCGCCCGCATCACCACGCAGGCAGTGGTCCCCGGTGCCCTTTACACTTGTCCAATGGATCCGGAGGTCCGCCAGTCCGGTCCTGGCGTATGTCCCAAGTGTGGCATGGCACTCGAACCCCTTACCACCACGCGGGAAGAGGAAATCAACCCGGAACTTCAACTCATGGGGCGGCGATTTTGGGTTAGCCTGGCGCTGACGGCGCCGCTGATCATTCTGGCCATGTCCGCCATGCTGGGGGAGCAATCCCTCGGGCACGCCATAACCCCGAGGCTGCTTGCCTGGATCGAGTTGGTTCTTGCCACTCCCGTGGTTCTTTGGGGTGGCTGGCCTTTCTTCCAGCGCGGCTGGGCATCAGTCGCCAACCGCAGCCTCAACATGTTCACACTCATCGCCATGGGTACGGGCACGGCATTTCTCTACAGCATCCTCGCCACCGCCTTGCCCGGTCTTTTCCCGCCATCCTTCCGGCTCTCTTCCGGCGAAGTCCCGGTGTATTTCGAGGCCGCCGCCGCAATTACGACGCTGGTGCTCCTGGGGCAGGTGCTCGAATTACGCGCGCGCAGCCGCACCAGCAGCGCACTGCGGGCCTTGCTGGGACTTACCCCCAAAACTGCCCGACGGCTGTGCCCCGACGGCGGCGAGGAGGATATCCCTCTGGAACACATTCATCGCGGTGACCGCCTGCGCGTGCGCCCCGGCGAAAAGATTCCTGTGGACGGGAGCGTGCTCGAAGGCGTTAGCTCCGTGGATGAGTCGATGGTGACGGGCGAACCTATTCCCGTGGAAAAGCGCGCTGGGGACGGCGTCACGGGCGGCACGGTGAATGGTACGGGAGGGTTCCTGATGCGCGCTGAGCGTGTCGGCGGTGATACCCTGCTGGCGCAAATAGTGGCGATGGTCAGCGCCGCACAGCGCAGCCGCGCGCCCATCCAGCATATGGTGGACGTCGTGGCGTCGTATTTCGTACCCGCGGTGGTCGGCATCGCGGCACTCACATTTGCCGCCTGGTCGGTCTTCGGCCCGCCACCGCGCCTTGCCTCCGCGCTGATTAGCGCCGTTGCTGTACTGATCATCGCCTGCCCTTGCGCTTTGGGCCTGGCCACGCCCATGTCCATCATGGTGGGCACGGGGCGAGGGGCAATGGCAGGCGTGCTGATCCGAAACGCCGAGGCCCTCGAGATTCTCGCCAAAGTGGATACGCTGGTCATCGACAAGACGGGAACGCTAACCGAGGGCAAACCGCGCCTCACCGCCGTCAAGCCCCAACCGGGCTGGACTGAGTTGGACGTGCTGCACCTGGCTGCCAGCCTGGAGCGCGGCAGCGAGCATCCCCTGGCCGGGGCCATTGTGGCCGCGGCGGAAGAGCGCACGATCTCCCTTTCTGAGGTCAGGGATTTCCGTTCTTTTACCGGCCAAGGTGTGACCGGCACTGTGGAGGGCAAGGCCGTGGCGCTCGGGAATGTGGCCCTTTTTGAGTCGCTTGCGATCGCTCCCGGCAGTTTGCTGAGCCAAGCTGAGGAACTGCGTCGCGATGGATCCACCGTTATTTTCGTTGCTGTCGACCTCCGGCCCGCGGCAGTGCTCGCGGTGAAAGATCCCATAAGAGCTTCGACGCCCGAAGCCCTTCGGCTTCTCCATGATGAGGGCCTGCACCTCGTCATGCTGACGGGAGATAACCGCAGCGCGGCGGAAGCCGTTGCACGCCAATTGGGGATCGATGCCTTTGAGGCGGAAGTCCGACCGGCGCGCAAGGGCGAAATCGTGAAACAACTTCAGTCGGAGGGCCGCGTCGTTGCCATGGCCGGGGACGGCATCAACGACGCGCCGGCGCTCGCGCAAGCGCACGTGGGCATCGCCATGGGAACAGGTACAGATGTCGCCATGGAAAGCGCCGGAATTACTTTGGTGAAAGGTGATCTGCGAGGCATCGTCCGCGCGCGCCGGCTGAGCCGGAGCACATTGCGCAACATCCGACAGAACCTTTTCTTTGCCTTCGTCTATAATATGGTTACGGTACCAGTAGCGGCAGGCGTGCTCTACCCTCTACTGGGTTGGCGCTTGAGTCCCATGCTCGCGGCGGCGGCCATGACCTTTAGCTCCGTCTCGGTCATCACCAATGCTCTGCGACTGCGCCATGTGGAGATCTGACCGTTTTGGATTTGCGATTTTCGATTGGAGAAAGAGCGTGGAAATCGGTGATCGTCAATCCAAAATACATAATTCCCATGAGGTGAGTCCAATGACCTTCTTGAAAACCCGGTATGTGCTGAAGAAGGAACTGACGCCGAAGGATCTCGAGCATCTTTCGCGGCTGTCCACGGTTTACGGAATCCGCGGACTCTCCTTCGAAGGTCAGGACTTGATCGTCGAATATGATGCTTCGCGCATCCACGAGGCGGAAGTATTGGCGCAGGTCCGCAGCACGGGCATTCCCGTTGATCCTTCGCAACCCATTCCTCTGGGCGGATTTGACCACACCGGCAAATTTCACGATTTCGCCTGGCCGACACAGGGCCTGTCGCCTGCCAATCAGAAAGCAAAATGACGAGATAACCCACGCCAGCGCTCATCATCGCCTTGCCCATTACCCTGTAACGTATTATCGGAGGCAATTATTGAACCTTAGCCGCCACCGCAGGTTCCGACAGGGCAAGGATTACGGTGGCCTTGTCTACACCTTTCGCGATCGTGGCGTATGCGTACTTCACATCCAGTTTGTTATCTGCCAATTTGCGCGTCAGTTTCCCCAATGCCCCCGGGCGATTTGAGACCTGCACAGCCAACACATCCTCTTCCGTAAACTTCAGCCCCATTCCCTCCAACACTCTGCGAGCTGTGTCAGGATTGTTCACGACCAGGCGAATCGGCGCCACTCCCATCTGTTCCGGGACCATCAGCCCCACAATGTTCACGGCTTTCTCCGCCAGCCGGGAACAGAGTTCCGCCAAAGCCCCACGCTTGTTCTCTACCATCACGGAAAGCTGCTTGGTCACCACCACTTCACACCTCCGTATTTCTGGGCAACAAACGCCCTCGCCTCCTTGGGAATGAGCAAAACATTACTCGTAATCAACTCTTGATGCAACGTGTCCGCGTGACCGGGAGTATCCACAAGGGGCGCACGACCGGATCGCAAATGACAGAGAATGCGGCATTCCCGGCTGCGTACGCTGGCCACCCATGCCACCTTTCCCCATGCCAGGACGTCCACTAATCAGCAGCCAAGGTTCCCGGCGCCGGGTATAATGAAGCTCGCAATCAGCGGCTTTTCTCAGGAGATAACCGTGGCAACCACCTTTCAAGGCTTCACAGCCGATTCGTTCCTCTTTTTCGAAGAGCTGGCGCACAACAACCAGAAGGCTTGGTTCGACGCCAACCGCGCCCGTTATGACCAGCATGTCGTGGGAGCCTTTCGCGGCCTGCTGGAAACGCTCACCCCAACCCTTTTGAAGATCAACCCACATTTCGAAGTTGGTGGGAAAACTAACGGCAGCTTTTCCCGCATCAACCGCGACATCCGCTTCAGCAAAGACAAAAGCCCCTACAAATCGAATTACTATCTCTACGTTTACGACGGCCGCCACGACCGTGGCCACGCGGGCCGCTTGTATGTTGGGCTCTCGGCGGACTGCCTGACGGTGGGCTTTTCCATCTACGGCAGTTGGCGGGGCCCCAAAGCAGTGCTGGAAACCTTGTTTCGCAAGCGCGTTGCTGCGCACGGGGAAATCTTCGACACCCTCCTTACGCGCGTCGTCCGAGCCCGCCGATACGAAACCTACTGGCATCGCGAAGAAAAAGGCGAATGGACGCAACACCCGGGGTTGCCGCGCCACGAAGAAGATTGGCAATCGCTCCACGCCTGGGTGGTGCGAAAGGTCTTCCTGCCCAACGCGCGCGGGCTCGGCACTCCCGCCTTTGCCGGAGTGGTTGAGCGCATTTTCGCCGAACTCTACCCGCTCTTCATTTTCACTTCCGTTGTGACTCCCCAATGGGAAGCCGAGATCAAAAAGGCGCTCTCTCCCCCGCGCCACGGCTGATGCGCCATGGGGGAGAATCTTGTGTTACCGGCCGCGGGGCTCAGCCAGTTGGTTGTGGCCGCCTTGGGATTCATCGATCATAGCCTTCTGCACGTCGCCCAGGAACAGGTTTCGGTCAACGACAATCCAATCCGCTTTCGGCCCGATGTAAATCCCCACTGGCTGCACGACAACTCCATTGACGCGGTGAGAACGGATGGTGTTGGAGACGAATTTAAGGTCGCGCGTCTCACCCTCGATCCGGATTCCATAACCCGGCTCGCCGGGGCGGCCGTTGTCCTCGAGGGTGTTCTCCTCGAAGGTGTTGCGACTCGCGGCGTTGGCGGCCACTTCGTCGCGAAAATAAATACCGGCGCGTCCGTTCCCGCTCGAGGAATTCCCAACAAAGATATTATCCGTATCCTTATGCCCTAATGAAATGCCGTCCCGGCCATTGTTCCATGACTGGTTCCGCTCATAGCGCGCGTTCTGAACGCGCCAGCAGAGGAAAAAGCCGTCCTGGCCATTATCGTGTGCCCGGCAGTCGCGCACGATTCCGCGCCAAGCGCCCGTGCCCAGATGAATGCCCAGATCAGCATTTCCCTCCGTCTCACTGTTACTCACCATCGGATCTTCCACGAATTGCAAGCTGATGCCGTCACCCGGGTAGTTGCGGGCCACGCAGTTGCGAATCGTCATGCGCCGGGAATGAAAGAAGTAAATCGCGCCTGTCTGGCAGCCATCCAGAATGCCGCTTCCGGCGCGGCTACCGTCCACACTCAGGTCCTCAACCTGCACATCTTCCACATTGAATCCCGCGACGAGAGGAAAGGTATTGAAGACCTGCCCCTGGTTGGCGACGGAATAATCCATCTGCAGAAAACGATCCAGGTGGAGGGTGTTTCCCTCAATGCTTACGATGGTGCGGACGCTGGGCGTCCAGCCCTCGGAGTTGACCTTGTCAACAAGGGTGACGCCCATGCCCGGAGAAAAGCCACTGGCGTTTTCCACTGTGGCGATCATCTCGCCATAATCGGCGTCGAGCTTCAGTTTGCTCCGCACCCCCGGGACTTTCTTCAACAGAGTTTTCTCCGGCCCTTCGCCGCGCAGCCGGATGTGGCTGGCCAGCCGCACAGAATCGGCGAGCAAATAAGTTCCGGCCATAATCACCACCGTGCCGCCGCCCGCCGCCGCTACGCGATCGACAGCCTTCTGGATGGCGACGTTGTCCGTGCCGATGATGTCGGCGCCGGCAGGGCCCACGCTAACCGTCATGCGTCCCCCCTGGCCGCGCGCCGGAAGCGGCATGAGCAGCACGGCGAGCAAGCCGATTGCGACCCCGAGACCCGCCGGAGCGATCGAAGATCTTCCCGAAATCCTTGGCATTGGGATTTTCCTGGCTGGCCAAGATTCGCTTCCCTGGCCAGCGCGATTCCAGCAGGCAACCCTGCCGACAACATCCTCGGTTGCTCCACTCTTCCGGCGTGATTATAATCCTCACGCATTCCTGATGCACCCTGAGATCGGACCCGCCATGAAACTGCGACTGGCAATCACGGGAAGCAGCGGATATTTGGCCCGGCAGCTTATGGTGCGGCTCGGCGCCGATGCGGATTGTGAATTCATCCTGGGCATGGATATTCACCGCCGGGAATTCGAATTGCCCTGTGCGGCGGAGTTTCTGCGCTTTGATCTGACCGCGCCTTGGGAGCTTTTGGCGGAATTCTGGACGAAACGCCGGATCAACACCGGCCTGCACCTGGCTTGGCAATTCAATCCCCTCCACGATCGGCGCCGCCATCGTGAGGTGGACATACAAGGTTCGCTCAACTTTCTCCGCGCGGCCGCCGCCGCCGGTTTGAAACGGGTGGTCTATTGCGGCAGCACGACGGCGTATGTGAATCCGCTGAACCCCGGCGAAGAACCATGGATTCGCGAGGAGACCAAGCCCACCGGCACACCCCGTTATCTCTATTCCCACCACAAAGCCGAAATCGATCGCGTGGTCCAGGATTTCCAGGAGCAGCACCCGGAAATGCAAGTCACCCTTTTGCGCGGGGCGATTGTACTGGGCCCGCACACGCAGAACATCGTATCGAAAATGGTGGATTGGCCCTGGCGCCGGTTTCCGTGGATGTTCCAGGTGCGCGGAACCGATCCGCCTTTCCAATTTCTTTCCGAGGAGGACATGAGCGGAGTCCTTTTCCACGCCGTGAAAGCCGGGGCGGGCGGCATCTTTAATTGCGCGGGCGACGGCACAATCCGCTACAGCGAGGTAATCCGCGCCAGTGGGAAGCATCCCTGGGCGCTTCCGGCAGCAATTCTCTATCCGTTCACCAACCTCCTTTGGAAACTCCGGCTTTCGCCTTTTCCGGCGGGAATTCTCGACCTGATCCGTTACCCCTGGGTGGCGGACACTGCGCATCTCAAGTCCGTCTTCGGGTACACACCGCAACACACTTCGCGGCAGGCGCTGGAAGCATTTCTTGCGGCGCGCCGGGCCCGGTGAGGAAATCCCCCACCCTGATTCCGGCGGCAACAGGGGCACGCCGCGGCGACATGCGGAGCAGTATCCTTGTGCGGCCACACCCCTTGCGGTAAGATAGAATCCACTGGAGATTGGGCAGCGCACGAGAGATTTTGACCCGAGGTCTGAACGGTTCCGGCATGCAACGCGCAACCTACCGAGCCTCCTTAACAGCATGGGGCGCCGCCTTTCTCGCGTTTCTGATGATGACGGCGGCGCGGACCCCTGCCGCCCAGCAGGGCAAACCCCTTAACGAACAGGAAGTGCTGGAACTGCTGGAGGGCGGCGTTCCCAGCAGTCGAGTCAGCGCGATTGTAGATGATCGGGGCATTGATTTCGAATTCACCTCCGAAGTCGAGCAGAAGGTTCGCGACGCGGGAGGCGCCGACGACGTGGTTGCCGCACTGGGGCGCGCGTCCCAGCGCCACGCGGAAACAGAAAAGCCGCAAACCGGAGGGTTGGTGGTCAAAACCACCCCCGGCGAAACGGAGATTTACTTGAACGATGAACCGAAGGGGATGACCAGCCCCGAGGGCGAAATCCGCCTGCCGGATTTGAAACCCGGAACTTATAACTTGCGGGTTTCTTTGCTCGGCTATCAGAGCTACGAAAAGCCTCTGACGATTGCCGCCGGCGCGGAGCAAACCGTTTACGTCACCCTGGCGCAAAAATCTCCGGCCGCCACGCCGAAGGAAAATCCTGCACCTCCCCAGGAGCCGCCCGCCGCCACTCCTTCCTCGGGAATTCCCGTTCCGCGGTTGAAGACGCCGGCCGTGCAGTTCTATGAGGGCCCGCACGATTTGACCCTGGATCAATCGCAGCGCGTCTATCGATACAGTTTCGACCGCTTTACCACGAGGTCCATCTACTGGGAACTCGACCTGCAATACCCTCCACCGGGACGCCGCATCGATTTCCAGATCGAAGCCGTGTGGTACAAGTCCGACGGATCGGAAATGGCCCGGCAAACAAATTCCGCTCACGTGGAAGCGGACTGGGGAAGTTCCTGGCATTCCCTCGGTTATGGGTACCTCGAGCCCGGACATTGGACCCCGGGCACCTACCGCGTTGATATCTATTTTAAGAACGCACGCATCGCCAGTGGAACCTTTCAGATCAATTGAGGATCGCCCGGCGGCGGACCCAATCCTACCGCGAAAATACATCCCCTCGAATTCCGCGGGGCACCCCATTCCGATCCGACCGCTCCCTCCCTCCGGCGGGGCTTGTTCATGACCGGTGGTTAAGATAGAATCGGCTCGAAGTGTGAGTGTCCCCTCAGGAAAGCTGAACGCGGGCCGATCGACGGTTTCTGTCCAGGCCCCTGGTAGCAAAGACACGGCGCCATGCGGAATCGCGGCAACTTCGGTTTGAAGCCGCTTCTTAGGAATCAGCGAATAACCATGACCCACCCTCCCGAGGCCAATAATTGCAGTGCCGGTGGCAAGAAAAGCGTGCTGCGCGGGTTCTGGATATTGTTCATGGCGGCAACCATGGCCATGGCGGGGCCGATGGCCGCGGGCAAAGCCAAACCTCTCTCCCCCAATGACGTGATGGAGTTGCTGAAAGGCAGTGTGCCGAGCGCGGAGATTGCCCGGGTGGTCGGGGAAAACGGCATCACCTTCCGCATGTCGGATGACCTGGAGAGCCAATTTCGCCAGGCCGGCGCCACGGACGAGCTGATCGATGCCTTGAAGAAAGCTTCCAAGCCCGAGGAGACGCCGCCACCCGCCCCGGCCACGGGTACCCTTAAGGTCCAGTCGCAGCCGGGCGAGGCACAGGTTTACATCAACGACGAGCCCAAAGGAATGACGAGCCCCGCGGGAGAACTGCGCTTGCCGGGATTGGCTCCCGGCACTTATCGCCTGCGCGTTTCTCTTGCGGGTTACAAGACCTGGGAGAACTCCGTTACGGTTACGGCGGGCGAAACGGTGACGCCGTTTGTGACCCTGGAAAAGCAAAACCTGGCGCCCACGGTCACCCTCGACGCCGACCGGAGCTCGATTGAGCCCGGGCAGTCCGTTTATCTGCGGTGGACTTCCGTTAACGCCACCGATGTGGACATCGAGCCGGGCGTCGGCAAAGTCGCGTTGGCAGGCGCCACCAGTGTGTCGCCGCGCGAGTCGACCAACTACACGCTGACCGCCATCGGCCCCGGGGGGATCAAGACGGCCACCACCTACGTTAGTGTCACCGCTCCCCCTGCCCCGCGGGTGGTTCAGCCTCCGGCGGGCAACCTGCCGGGGTTCCCCGTGCCGGGAGCCAGCTTCAAAGAGATCAAGTTTTTCGAATCCGGCCCCACGCTGCCGCCCATGACGGGGCGCACTTACGAGGTGCAGTTCAACCATCGCACCACGCGTTTTGTCGGCTGGGAACTCCACCTGACGTGCCCTGCCGTCGCCTACCGGGTCAACTTCACGATCTACGCCACCTGGTATTATCCGAATGGAAAAGTATTTGGCAATGAAACCGTCAATACGTATGCGGACGTGGGTTGGACCGACCCGGTTTACAGTTCGGGCCGCGGTTGGCAGGTCCCCGGGAGGTGGGTCCGCGGCACATACCGCGTCGATTTGTTTGTGAACGGGAACCGCATCGGGTCCGGCTCCTTCACCATCTACTGAACCGGGCGCTCCTGGGGAGCGTCGCGCAGCAGGAAAGGATCGTCTTGAAACCTCGGAAACCATCAGCTTTGATGCCGCGGCTGGGCCTTTTACTGGCGGCCCTCGGCATCCTCCTTTTGCCGGCCGTTACGCCCGCGGCCCAAACAGAAGACATGCAAGGCGAGGATTTTGCCGCGGAAGCCAAAATCCTCTATCGCGTGGTCGCTTGCAGCGGCAACGCCGCCCTGCCCGCCAACCTCGATCCCCAAATCGTCGCCCGGCATTGCCAGTCGCTCAAGGCGCGCATGGCGCGCTATCGCCACGTGTACCTGGCGCGCGCCCAACCCTTCCTGGCGGGCCTGCGCCCGCGCGGCCTGCCCGACACGGTGGTCTACCCCTTTGGCGGCGGCGACCTGCTGGCGGCCCTGACCACTTATCCCGACGCCCGCCGCATTACCACCCTTTCCCTGGAACTGTCCGGCGATCCCCGGCGTATAACCCAAATAGATAATAAGCGGCTTGATCAAAGCCTCGACCTGGTTGACCGCAGCGTCGGCTGGCTGCTGGCCGCCAACGACAGCACCAGCAAAACCCTGATGGGCACCCAGCAGGGCGACCTTCCGGGGCAACTCTCTTATTTCCTCGTGGCGCTGGCGGTGCACGGATTCGAGCCCGTGGCCTTGCGCTATTTCCACGCGCAGGCGGATGGCTCGCTGCATTACTACTCGGCGGCGGAGGTTCGCTCGATGGAGCCCCGTCTGGCGTCGGCGCGCCACGGGAAGTGGACCTCGCCGGATTTTTCCGAGGTCTTTGCCAACTCGGAACTGGTTTTCCGCCCGGTCGGCGCCGCGGGCCCCCTGCGCATCCATCGCCACATCGGGGCCAACCTGCGGGATGATTCCCTGAGAAAGGACGGCCCCATCCTGCGCTACCTCCAAAGCCAGGGGCAAGTGGCGGCGATGACCAAAGCCGCCAGCTATTGCTTGTGGAATCCCCTGTTTTCCCGCATCCGCGATTACCTGCTCGCCAATATGGTCTTCATGATTTCCGACGGCACAGGAATTCCTCCCGAGTTTGCGCGCCAGGCGGGCTTTGTCCAGACAACCTATGGCAGCTTCACCAAGGCCATGTGCTTTGACGACTGCCCCGACGATGCCATGAACGACCAGTTCCGCGAATTGTGGGCCAGCCAGCCGCAGCGCAAGATGGACTTCCGCTACGGCTACGTGGATGCAAAAGGATCCAACCATCTGCTGGTCACACGGCGCGCCTCCCTGGCCACACCCTGAAAGCGTGCTTTTAGAATTCCAAATGCTGGCGCCCTCCGTGTAGCGGCACGCGCTTGCCACCCCAGTAAAACCACCCGCTGAGCTTCTCCGGCAAGACCACGTCGGCGGTAAAACTCTTGCCGCGCAGCTCATATTTCACCTGGATTTCGCCTTGCGGGTGCGGGAGCGTGGCCTGGAGTTCGTGGAGTGCCCCGAGGTGAGGGCGAATCTCCACCTGCCGGAACTCCGCTGCCGCGGGCTCGATTCCGGCGACGGTGGCAAGCAGGTCAAAATTCGGGTGGGCGCTCCAGGCGTGGCAATCCGAGCGCGCCGGTTCCGGCTTCTCCGCCCAGGTGGTCAGTCCCAACGCCAGCATCTGCCGCCAGGGCCCCAACTGGTCGAGATACTGATCGCCGAACCCAGCCTTCTTCATGGCGCGGAAAAGATAGAAGCGGAAATAGTAGGTTGCCTGGGTCAGTGAGGTGTCGCTGAGCACAGTCTTCATCAACGCCGCTTGATCGGCGCGCGGAACAGTATCCTCCAGGATGGCCAGGATGTTGGCGTGCTGCGAGAACTGCTGGTGCGCGGGCGTGTCCGCAAGCAGATGGCGCGCCGGATCCCAGCAGGTCTTGTAAACCGCCGCGTCGATCCGGGCGGCGAGCGCGCGGTCGTGTTCCGCCTGGGACGCGCTGCCGAAAGCCGTTTCCAAATCGGCGGCGGCCCGTAACGCCGCGACAAACTGCAAGCTCAAGATCGCGGACTGCCCGTTCTCCTCCATCGGCGGGTCGCCATCCTCGAAGGTGTCAGACCAATCGACAAAGTTCCACCACTCCATCCGGCCCAGCAAACCGGAAGGCGCCAGACGATTCTCAAACCAGACCAGCACGTTCCGCACGCCGGGCAGATAACCGCGCAGGAAATCCGCGTCCCCGCGATACCACCAGAGGTCGTGCATCATGCCGATCCAGAAAAGCGAGAAGGGCGGGATGTATTGCGGCAGCCAGGAGGGGTAACGGCTCTGCGTCAGGCCTTCCGGGGTGCGGGATTCGTCGAGCGATTCGATGGCGTTCTTCACCAGGCGGTCGTCGCCGGTCATGTAAAGAGAAACGAGTATCTGGATGCGGGTATCGCCGCCGTATTGCAATTGTTCGTAATACGGACAGTCCATATAAGTTTCGTGGGCACAAAGCCGCGCCGTGCGCCAGCCGACTTCCCACATTTTGGCGAGCTCGGGGTCGTCGCTCTCAAACCGGGCGCGCATTTCAAACGGATACGCCGTGAAAGCCCCGTGCAGGTCCTCGATCACCAGGGGCGCGGATTGCGTGGTCACGTCCATCTGAAGATAGCGATACGTCCGCCACCAGAGGGAGCGGAACAGCCGGTGCGCGCCGCCGTCGGGAAGAAATTCGTCGTGATATCCGAAGATTTCCCGGCCTTCGGTTTCATTGCGATTTCCCTTCTTGCGGTCCTTGAAAAGGGCCTCAGCATAAGTCAGGGTGACTTCCGCGCCGCGGCCGCCGCTTACCAGAAGCTCAGGGTAGGCCGTGGTTAGATGCGCCTGATCGAACAGCACGGTGGCGCGCGTGTTCGCGGGGATGGTAAGCGGTGAGTGGCCCCCCACGAAATCGTTTGCCGCCTCCACTCCCTGGGAACGCACCACGCGCCCGAGGCGCTCCGGGGTTTCCTCCATGAGCGGAATGTTGCGGGGAATCAGATACCAGCGCGAAGGGGAGTCATTGGCTCCACGGGGCCCGGCCCGTGCGATAACCCGCGCCGGAGCCCAGGCAGCATCATCGTACTCGGGCTTTTCCCAGCCCCAGGGATAGCGGGATCCATCCACATGCTCGCCCGGCCCCACCACAAAATAGCCGCGCATGTTCCGCGAATCGTAATGAAGGGTCTCGACGCCCTCGTCCTTGAAGACCTTCCAGGACGCGTCTGTGTTCACCAGCGCTTCGTCCGCGCCCCCGCCCTGGAGGAGGAATCCCGCCTCGTTCATCATCTGCGCCATGGGAGCGAATTCCGCGTAGTTCCATACCACCGCCGCCAACACGTTCTTCCCCGCCTGAAGCTGGGGGGCAATGTCGAGTGTCTCGTAGCGCCAGTGATTCAGGTCGCCACGCGCCGGACCGGTGGCCACGCGCCGGCCATTCACAAAAAGCTCGTAGCGGTTGTCGCCGCTCACATGAACCACAAAGCGCTCCGGAGCCGTCGCCAGCGTGAACGTCTTGCGAAAATGGAATACGCCGAATTCGCGCGCGGGGCCGTCCGGATGCCGGATCCACGCCGCCTTCCACCCCTGCCTCAGCAAATCGGCATTGATGGTCTGCGAATTGGAGATGCTGCCCGGAGAACCTGCGAGCAGCACGACAAGAACGGAGAGAATGACGAAGGATCGAGAAGTCATGGGTAAGCGTTTCACCTCGAAAACGTAAACCCGCCGGTCAGCTCGAAAGACCGGATGGGCGGACAGTATTTATCACGGGGCCGCCCATTGTTCAAGGAAAGGTGAGATAAAGATGGATCAGTTTTGGTGCATGGGACCGCATCTTCTGTCGACTTTTGGAAATTCCGTTCAACACCTTTCTCCTTTCTTTTCATCAACATTCTGGCCTTGGGACGATAAGTAGCTTATTTATCATAAACATTCTGGCCTCGGAGCGAATTTGACCTGGGTCAGTTTTGTATCTCCTTTATTTTCAGAAACGTTCTGGGATATACTTTCATTTTAGCGTATTAATTCCCTCTCTCGTCATAGCCTACTATCGATATTTACAAGTTCCATTTTTTCAATGACTTGAATTTCGCTCGACGCCATGGCAATTCCCCCGATTCTTCGCTAAGTTTCTGTGTTTTCAAGAACATTCTGGCCTCGCCCGGAATTCTACTAAAGTCCTTTCGCGCCCGTCTGTTTTTCAATCTTTAGAAGCAGGTTTGAGACCCGGAAGATTTGGCGAAAGCTCGACTCCTCGATCCTCTGCATCAGCACCACATCAGGGTGGGCGAGGGCGATTTCCGCAGCCCGTTCGTAGGGCGACGGACCCGCCAGGGAATCTTTCAGGATGGCTTGGCGTTGCGCTTCGCAAATCTCCACTTGGCGCGTGAGGATGTTTTCCAGAAGCTGGCGCGCCCGCTCGTGCGCCTCCTCCTCCGGCGACATGCCCTCCTGCTCACCCTCGCCGGCGCTGGGAGCAGCAGCGTCCGCCAATTCTGGAGTCCCAGGGTCGGATTCACCCTGGGCCTGGGGGCCTTCCTGCGGCTCGCCGGATTTGGGCGTGAAGATCGCTTCGAATGCCGGGCCGGACGTGGGCAGCCCAAAGATCCCCCGAATTTTGGCCATGACCCGGCGAGTCTTCTCCTCCTCGCTCTCGCCGTTCTCATCCGTGCCCGGCTCCTGAAGTTGGTAGAACAGAGCGAGAGCGATTTCGCCCATGTCCTTCAAAACCCCTTCCTGGTGCAAGCTCTTCATCATCTCCAGGTCCTCGCGCGGGGTGACGTAATCCTTCTGCGCCACCGGTTGGGCGAGGCGGCGCAGAGTCTCCGCCGTGATGCTCAGCCGCATCATCTGCGCGTGCAGGCGGTCATCACGGGTCAGGTTCGCGTCCTTGGCCAGGCGCAGCGCAAAGCCCTCCTGTCCCCGGCCGGCGCGCTTCCACCGCCAAAAAACCTCCACCAAATGCTCTCTCAGTTGCTTCTGCAAAGCGCCGGCAAGTTGCCCGTCGCCTAGAAGGTCGGCCCGCAGCCTTTCGAGTTCGGCGGGGTCTTCGCCCAGACAGGTGAGCGCCACCGTCTTCGCCTGAGAGTAAAGCCCATGGCGGGTGTGGGCAGCGCGAATTCGCTCTCGCCCCTCGGGGGTGGCGGGGCCGTGCGAGCGCCTGGCGTTCACCCGATTGGCGGAAATCTTCTTGGGGGTCATCGTGGATTTTTTCCTTAGGGACATGCGAACCTCCATGCGTGGGGGAATAGGGCGGGGGCGATGGCGGGAAACAGCCTGGTGCCCCGCCCCGTAGTACGAGGACAATAGCCTCAAGTGTATGTTAAGGAATGTGGGCTAAACATGTCAAGCCTTTTATTGACCGAGCCTTTACTTTTCGGCAGGGAGGCTGGCGAGGAAATCGGTGACGGCTTGCTGGTAGGGCGCGCGGGCCTGGTTAAAGCCCTCGCCGTGGCGAACCCCGGGCAGGACGATGATTTTCTTCAGAGGACTTCGCGCGTGGTCGTAAAGGGTCTGCGCGATGGACGGCGGCATGCGGCGGTCGCCCTGGACAGCCACGAAAAGGATGGGCCGGTTGCCGATGCGCTCGACGGCTTTCACCACATCGAAATCGGAAGGCCAGAAGTGGCCGCGCCAGCCGACCCAATATCCAACCTCATCGGCAATCGGAAAGCCGGGAAGATGCAGGAACAATCGCAAGTGGTGGCGCATGGTGCCGAGCATGGAGTCGAAGGAGCTATCGGAAATGACCGCGGAAATATCCGGCGACTCGGCCGCCGCCATCAACGCCGCGGAAGCGCCCATGGAAACCCCCCACACCACCACCGGGCGCGCCGCCTGCTCGTGTTCGACGGCATACCGCACGGCGCCGAGCACGTCCAATCGCTCCTGGTAACCCAAAGTGGTGATGGCGCCGCCGCTCATGCCCTGATGACGAAGGTCGAAGAGCACCCCGTTGTAACCCAGGCTGTGGCCAAAAACCGCGTCGGGCAGCATTTCGATGCGCGTGCGGTTGAGCCCGTGGCAATAAATGATGGTGCCGTGCGCGGGGCCTTCCGCCGGGATGTACCAGCCTTTGAGCGTGATTCCATCCGGCGAGGTGAACTCCATCGTCCGGAAATCGAGGCCGTAGGACTTCGGCGACTTTCCGTCGTTGGGGTCGCGAAAATGAAATTGGTTGTGCGTGACCATCGCCGTGAAGAACCAGGGTACGACGATGAGAAAAAATGCCGCCACCAGCGCGGCCAGCATCAACAAAACATTTCGGACAATCTTCAGGATTCGCGACCGCGACGGCACTTCTCCCTCCTCAATTCACTTTTGCCTTTTGCCCTTTGATCTTCTCTTTATGGTTAGGCGGCCCTGTATTGCAAGCGTGCACATTCGTATTTCATTTGGCAAATAATTTGACCGTTTCGTAGGGGCTGGGCTTGCCCTGCCCTTGTCGTTTGTCTGTGGCGTAGAACGGGGGCAGGGCAAGCCCAGCCCCTACGAAACGGCAAAGTCTTCTCCGCTCGGTTCCACAATGTGCGTGGCCAGGAGAATCACCACCACCGCCGTCATCACCGCGCAGAGCGTGGTTACGGCGCCGTACCCGGATTTCTGAAAGAGCACACCGCCCAGGTAAGCCGTGGCGCCGATCCCCATCTGCGAAGAGATATTCCGCACGGCGATGAACGAGCCACGCTGGGCTGCCGGCACCATTTCCGTCATCAGTGCAGTCAAGGGCCCTTGCCGGAAGGCCGCGCCCAGGCTCGCCAGGCCAAAGACCACGAGCAGTCCCCATCCCCACGACAGGAACGGAACGAAAGCCACCGCTACGGCCAGCACGATATTGCTGGCGATGGAGATGGCGCGCTTCCCCCAGCGGTCCGAGAGAATCCCCCCCAGGGGAGCGCTGCCCACCGCCACGATGCCGCCCAACATGAAGACCCATCCAATGGTGCGCGTGGGAAGGCCAAAACTGCTGTTCAACCACTCGCCGATGTAGGTGAGAAAGCCCACCAGGCCGCCGGACACCAGGAAGGCAATCACCAGCGCCGCGGCGGTGTCGCGCCGGGTCAGAAAGGAGCGGAAAGCCCGGCCGGCGGCGCGCAACTTTTTCGTGGAGGGCTGCGGGTTCAAGCGCTCGCGGGGCAGGCGCAGCGTGGCGAGCGTGGACACCGCGGCCAGGGCCGCGAAAAAAAGGAAAGCGCGCCGCCAACCAAAGCGGTCGGCGATCTGGGCGGCAATCGGCACCCCAAGAATCGGGGCGGCGAAGTAGGCGGAAGAAATCAACCCGATGGCGCGCCCGCGCACGTTGTACGCGAACCAGTCGGCGGCGAAGGTGATGGAACAGGTGGAGAGCGTGCCGGCGGCCAGGCCCGTCAAGGCGCGCGCCAGCATGAGCTCATTCAGGGTGCGGCTCTGCGCCGCCGCGAAAGAAGCCAAGGCAAAAAACGTCCCTCCGGCCAGCAGAAACTTGCGCCGGCCGTAATGGTCGGAGAGCGTTCCGGAGAAGAACGCCGCCACCGCTGCCGCCAGGGAGTAGACCACCACCAGCATCCCCGCCGTCGAAACACTGATGTTGAGCGACTTGACCAACGACGGCAAGAGTGCGGCGATCATCTGGTTGTCAGCTAAACCCAGGAAGAGGAGGAGGAACAGGTTGGCGATGACCAGAGAATCCATAAATGAGAGGTGTCAGGTGCCAGGTGCCAGGAAAGTGTAAAGGGTAAAAGATAATTGCCGCGGTAATATTTTTACCCTTTATCCTTTACACTTTTCCCTTTACTACTGACACCTGAAACCTGGCACCTGTTATTCAAAGTGATGCAAATCGAGCTTGATGGCTGCCTTGTCGGAAAAGTCCATCACGCCGGCGGCGGCAATGCCGATGGCCACCACAATCGCATCGCTGATTTCCTGCTTGGTAACACCCAGCTCCAACGCTTTCTTGATGTGTCCTTCCAGACAGCCCTCGCACTTCGCGATCAGGGAACACCCGATGGCGATGAGCTCCTTGGTTTTCAGATCCAGCGATGAGGGTACGAAGTAACCTTCCTTGTAAAACTGGAGGTAAATGTTGCGCAACCGCGGCTCGATCATGCTCATGGAAGCCGGCGGATTTTTCTTTCCCATAGGATCATCAGTCGCCATACGGAATCCTCGCTTTTTGGTATTTTAGATAGAATACCGTCTTGTCTCGTTTTTGGAAACCCTGCAAACTTTTGAACTGTCCAGACGTGGCACGGGCGTCCTGTCCGTGTCAAATCATGGCCAAGATGGCCATGCCACGAAGCACTCTCCCGGACGGGTCCTCATCGCGCGGACACGGTTGGCGGCTCCGCCGGCTCCGACGGAATCGTGGTGATCAATTCGGGAATCTCGAAACGAATGGCGGTTCCCTGCCCCGGCCGGCTGTCGATTTTCAAAGAAAAGTCCTGGCCGTAGACCACCTGGAGCCGCTCGCGCACGTTGCTGATGCCAATCCCGCTACCGTACACTTCCGCTTGCCTCTGCTCGGAAATGCCCACGCCATCATCGATGACCTCGACGATCAAGCGGCCGTTACTACGCTGGGCTCGCAGGGTGATGGCGCCGCCTTCCACCTTGGGAGCGATGCCGTGCCGCAGGGCGTTTTCAACCAGAGGTTGCAGAATCATGCTGGGCACGACCATGTCCAGAGTCTCGGGATCGATCTCCTTGCGAATTTGCAGCTTGTCGCGCCCGAATCGCACCACCTCAATGTCCAGGTAATCGTCGATGAAGTCCAACTCCTGCTGGAGGGGTGCGAAGTGCACCTGCGCCTTCAGGCGGCGGCGCAGAATGTTTGACAGCTTCAGCAGCACTGTGCGCGCCATGTCCGGATCAAAGCGAATGAGCGAGGAAATCGTATTCAGCGTATTGAAAAGAAAGTGGGGATTGATCTGGCTGACCAGCGCATCCATACGTGCCTGGAGCAGCGCCTTCTCCTGTTCCACCAGCTTGCGCTCGATGCGCGTGGTGTTCCAGATCCGAACTGGCAGGCTTACCCCAATCAGCGTGGCCAGCACAATCAGAACGCGAGTCCAGAAGTGGGGTGAACTGGGATAAAACAACCTGCCGGGCCAGAGGGGCCCCACCCACATGCGAAACATTTCCAGGATGATACAGATGAGCGTAAAGAGGACTTGCCAGTCAATGGCCGGATGCTTGAACCTTTGCCTGATGGAGCGGTAAAGGCTCAGATCAAACGACGGCGAGAATTTCCAAATCTCTTCCTTGTCGGGACACACCCAGCGCGCCGTGCCCGCCGCCATCGCATAACCCGTGGCCATGACGGGAGCCAGCAGCTCGGGATGGTAATACGGAATCAACCAGGCCGGAACGCTGTGCGCAAAAGACGGGAATATTGACAATACGGCTGCCCATAAGGCAATCAGCAAAATCGGAAGGTTGACGATCAGGGCCACCGCCAGGCCCACAATCGTCCCACCCAACAATCCCGCCACCACTGTCACTTCTAAACTGAGGTCGGTGGTCGGATAATCGGCCAACAAGCGGGCCAGCACGCCCACCATGAACGGCAGGCCCAGAAAAGCCGCGAACTGAATTTTCTCGCGGGGACCGCGCTGCTCAATCAGCAGCAGGCGGCGGAACATGCTGAAGCGCGCTATAAAACCCGCGAGCAGGGCCATGACTGCCAACTTGATGAGCAAGTCAACGACAGTGACGGTGAAGGGTTTGGGGATGTGCGCGACGATATTCATGTTAACTAAGGCTCACGGATAAAGAAAAAATGCGCCCTTGCAGCGAGCGATCCAAAGGGGAATTGAGCCCTTTGGCGATTTGGCCATCGTAATGAGCAGTTTTCTTTTCCAATGACCCAATGACCCGATGACTCAATCACTCAATCCCCAGTGCCGCCACCCACAAAGTGTACCACTTCCAAACGGTCGCCGGGCTGGATGCTCGTCTCGGCCCAAGTGGACCTCGCGGCGATTTCGCGATTGCGCTCCACGGCCACGCGATCCGCGGGCAGCTTCAACCAGTCGAGCAGTGCGGCCAAGGTGAGGCTTTCCGGGACTTCGCGCAGTTCCCCATTTAGGTAGATATTGATCAAGGAGGGCTCCAGGTCAGGCGGGTCCGGCTTGCTCCGCGGCAGGTTTGATCTCACCGCCCCGGATGCGCGCAATGATCAGGCGATGTTGCTCCTCCAGGCGGCGCTTGAGTTTCTCATCGCTGAAGTCCGGCGAATCCAGCAGGTCCTGGTAGGAACTTTTATACTTGTGAATAACGGCGCCCCGCGTATACACCGTGGTATCAATCCCCGCGTCCTTCCGGGGCTCGGTCTGAATATGATAAACCACGCCGTCGTGTTTAATGTCGGTGTTAAAGCCCATAACCATGGCATTTTCCCCGCGACCAAGCAGTTCCCCTGATCTGATACCACTGATGTTACTGGCTCCCTCCCCGCCAAGCAAGAAAAAACTTGACACTAGTCGGACGCGCCCCGTATAGTTTTTAGTCCGGGCAAGACACATCAAAGTGCTTCTAAGTGACTGTAATGGCTGGAGTTTACACTCCCATATTCGTGCATTTTGTAATGGTTGTGGCGCTTGCGGGCTGCATGCTGGGCTTGTCGTGGTGGGTGGGGGTGAAACGGCCCACGAAAGAGAAACTCGCCCCCTATGAGTGCGGCAGTCCGGTAGTCGGCGATGCCCGCGGGAGTTTTTCCATCAGCTTTTATCTGGTCGGGATGCTCTTCATACTGTTCGATGTGGAAGCGGTGTTCCTCTATCCCTGGGCGGTCGTTTTCAAGAGCCTTATGACCGCCGGCTACAAGTGGTCCGGTTTCCTGGAAATGGCTTTGTACATCGCCATACTAGTGGCGGGGTATATTTATATTTGGAAAAAAGGGGCTCTCGACTGGACCCGCTAGGAATCGAGTGATCGGGTAATCGGTTGATCGGCTGAAGAAGGAAAATCGATCACCCATCATCGGATCGCCCGATTCCAATGTTCACCTGATCTCCCGATCAGCGCATCACCCGATTATCATATGGCCACCGAACTCGAATCCGACCTTGCTCTCCAGAAGGTGCGGGAGTTTGACCCGGAGGCGGTGGAAGATGCGCGGATTTTCCGCGACGAGGTGACCCTCTACATCCGCCCCGCCCATTTCCTTCGTGCCTGCGAATTCCTGCGCGACGAGCCTGGCCTGAAGTTCAGTTTTCTCGCGGATGTTACGGCCCTGGACCTTTACCCCCAGGAACCCCGCTTTGAGCTTGTGTACCACCTGCTCTCCCTGGAGACCGCCCGGCGCCTGCGCCTGAAAGTCCGTGTGCCGGGTGAGAACCCGCATTTCGTCACCGCCGTTCCCGTTTGGCCCTCAGCCAACGCCTTTGAGCGCGAGGTATTCGATCTGTTTGGAATTATTTTTGACGGCCATCCCTTCCTCCAACGCCTGTTGCTGCCGGAGGAATGGGAAGGGCACCCCTTGCGCAAAGATTATCCCACGGAGGGTTACCGCTAGATGCCGGTGACGCTGGAGAGACTTCCGGGCAAGGAAGAGCGGGTCATCCTCAGCATGGGCCCGCAGCATCCCTCCACGCACGGCGTGCTGCGATTGGTGCTGGAGCTCGAGGGCGAAACCGTGGTGCGCGCCCTCTACGATATCGGCTACCTGCACACCGGCTTCGAGAAATCCTTCGAAAGCAAAACGTATTCCCAGGGAATCACCCTCACCGACCGCATGGATTATCTCGCGCCGCTTTCCAACAATCTGGGATTCTGCCTGGCCACGGAAAAGCTACTGGGTTTGGAAATCCCGCCGCGGGCGCAGTGGATTCGCGTGTTGCTCACCGAACTGACGCGCATCCAAAGCCACCTGGTGTGGCTGGGGACACACGCCATCGACCTCGGCGCCATGTCCGTTTTCCTTTATTGCTTCCGTGAGCGCGAGGAAATCCTGCACATTTTTGAGGCGGTCTCCGGGCAGCGCATGATGACCAGCTATTTCCGCGTCGGCGGGCTGGCGCTTGAGCCACCCCTGGGCTGGCTGAAGGGTGTAGAGAAGTTCGCCAGGAGTTTTCCCGCGCGCATCGATGAGTACGAAGCGCTGCTCACCCGCAACCCCATCTGGCTGCGCCGCACGCAGGGCGTCGGGTACATTTCCCCTGAGGACGCGATTGCCTACGGCCTTTCCGGCCCGTCGCTGCGCGGCTCTGGCGTGGATTGGGACATCCGCAAGAAGCAGCCCTATTCGAGTTACGAGAAGTTTGATTTCAAGGTCGCGACCCGTCCGGAAGGCGATGTGTACGGGCGTTACCTGGCGCGCGTCGCGGAAATGCGCGAGTCGCTGCGCATCGTAAATCAAGCGATGGAAGGCTTACCGGAGGGGCCGGTGAAGGCCGACGCTCCGCACATCGTGCTGCCCGAACGCGAGAGCATGAAGACCTCCATCGAAGCGTTGATTTACCACTTTAAGATTGTGACGGAGGGATTCCATCCGCCGGTCGGTGAGGTTTACCAGGCCATTGAATCGCCGCGCGGCGAACTGGGCTTCTACATGGTCAGCGACGGCTCTCCCAAGCCCTTCCGCTGCCATGTCCGCGCCCCCTCGTTCGCGAATTTGCAGGCTCTGCCGAAAATGATCGAAGGGCGATTGATCGCCGATGTCGTGGCGTGTATCGGAACGATCGACATTGTGCTGGGTGAGGTGGATAGGTAAGAACGTCCGTGGTCCGTTGTCAGTTGTCCGTTGCATGAGATTCTGACGATTCCCGAAGTTTCAACGGAGATGAACCAGCGATAACGGACGACGGACCACGGACAAGAACTTGTTATGCTTTCTGAATCGTTACTCAAGAAATTCGACCAGCTTATCGCGCGCTATCCCCTCAAGCGCTCGGCCATGGTGCCTTTGCTCATGTACGCTCAGGATGAGGTTGGCCACGTGAGCGAGGAAGTGATTGCCGAGGTGGCGCGGCGGGTGGACGTGCGCCCCATCGAGGTCGTGGAGGTGATCGGTTACTACTCCATGCTCCACCGCCACCCCGTGGGCAAGTACAACGTGCAGGTTTGCACCAACATCTCCTGCATGCTGCGCGGGGCCGACGAAATCTTCGAACACTGCTGCAAGAAGCTGGGAATCAAAAATAAGCAGACGACGCCGGACGGCCTATTTTCAATGGAGGAAGTCGAATGCCTGGGAGCGTGCTGCGGCGCCCCCGCCATGCAGGTGAATTACGACTTCTACGAAAACCTGACGCCGGAAAATATCGACGCCCTGATTGAAGAACTGAAAAAGAAAGAGCCGCGATCGAAGATGTGAAGGAAAGGAGTCAGAAGACAGGAGTCATGAGTCAGAATTAACCACCCCGCCCTTCGGGCACCCCTCCTTAGCTAAGGAGGGGAGTTCTTGAATGCTGGGCTGATTGCTCCTTGATTCTAACTCCTAGCTTCTAGCTACTGACTCCTGGCTCCCGACTACTGGTTTTCCATCATGCCTGGCTACAACAACCCGATGGGCAACAGCCCCCTGGAAGTGAAGGTCATCAGCAAGCGCTTTGGCTTGCCCAACTCCACTTCCCTGGGCGTCTACGTGCAACATGAAGGGTACCAGGCTTTGAAAAAAGCCCTGGCCATGAAGCCCGAAGACGTCATCAACGAGGTGAAGAACTCCGGCCTGCGGGGGCGCGGCGGCGCGGGTTTTAATACCGGCATGAAATGGAGTTTCGTCCCCAAGCAGTCCGCCAAGCCCAAGTATGTGGTGTGCAATGCCGATGAGAGCGAGCCCGGCACATGCAAAGATCGCCCGCTGATGGAATACGATCCGCACCAGCTCATCGAAGGCATCGTCATCGCCGGCCATGCCATCCAGTCGCATCAGGGATTTATCTACATTCGCGGCGAGTATCGCTACCTGCTGGACATCGTCGATCGGGCCCTGGCGGAAGCCTACGCGGGCGGGTACCTGGGGAAAAACATTCAGGGCTCCGGTTTCGATTTCGAACTCTGCACGCACACGGGGGCAGGCGCGTACGAGTGCGGCGAAGAGACCGCGCTGCTGAATTCGCTGGAGGGTCTGCGCGGTTACCCCCGCATCAAACCGCCCTTCCCTGCGGTGGTGGGACTGTACGGCGGGCCGACGGTCATCAACAACGTGGAGACGCTTTGCAACGTTCCCCACATCCTCCTGAACGGAGCCGACTGGTACTCCAAATTGGGCTCGCCCAAGAACGGAGGCACGCGCCTCTTCTGTTTGAGTGGGCACATCAACCGCCCCGGCGTCTACGAATTGCCCATGGGCTTCCCGTTGCGCCGGATGATTGAAGAAATCGGCGGGGGTGTGCCGGGCGGCAAGAAACTCAAAGCGGTGATTCCGGGCGGCTCGTCGTGCCCCGTGCTGACGGCGGATGAAATCGACGTCGCCATGGATTACGACTCGGTGGCCAAAATCGGTTCCATGCTGGGTTCCGGCGGCGTCATCGTCCTGGATGAAGACGCCTGCATGGTGAAGGCCGCGGGCCGCATCATGCGATTCTACGCGCACGAATCCTGTGGCTGGTGCATTCCCTGCCGCGAGGGGACGTCCTGGCTGAAACACTTATTCGACCGCTTCCATGCCGGCGGAGCGCTGGCCGAAGATCCTGACACGGCGCTGGACGTCTCATACAACATCCTGGGCAAAACGCTATGCCCCCTCGGGGATGCCGCGGCCATGCCCACCATCAGCATCCTGAAGAAGTTCCGGCACGAGTTCGAAGAGCACGTCAAACTTGGGTACTGCCCGTATGAGAAAAAGGCGGTGAGCGTCGCATGAGCGAGCGGACCCACGATTCGCGCTTCGTCATCCTGGACTTGCCCCCCAAGGAGGAAAACCTCCACGTTCCGGGCCCGTATACCCGCAGCCCCAGCCTGTCTCCGCGCGTCAATCCCGCCGCCGAACCTGTGACGCTGACCATCAACGGAACGCAGGTAAAGGTTCCGCCGGGCACGCTGGTGATTGAGGCGGCAAAACAAGCGGGCATTGAAATTCCATCCTATTGCTACTATCCCGGCCTCACGCTCCAGGGCGCCTGCCGCATGTGTCTGGTGGCGATTGAGAAAATGCCCAAGCTCCAGACCGCCTGCACCACGATCGTGACCAACGGCATGATCGTTCACACCGAGACCGAGGAAGTAAAGAACGCCCGCAAGGCCATGCTGGAGTTCCTGCTCACCAATCACCCGCTGGACTGTCCCGTCTGCGATAAGGGCGGCGAGTGCGAACTTCAGGACGCGGTGTTCCGTTACGGCGCGGCGGAGACGCGCTTCATGGAAACCAAGCTTCACCATGAGGAGCGCCAGTTTTCCAATCTGGTCTATTACGATTGGCCGCGTTGCATTCTCTGCTACCGTTGCGTCCGCGTTTGCGATGAGGGCCTGGATGTGAACGCTTACGGCATCGGCTTCCGGGGTGCGCACAGTGAGATCATTCCCAACCAGGGCGAGAAGTTGGAGTGCGAAGAGTGCGGCATGTGCATCGACGTTTGCCCCGTCGGCGCGCTCACCAGCGGCACCTATCGTTACAAAACGCGTCCCTGGGAGTTGACTTACACGGGCACCATTTGCAACCACTGCGGCGATGGGTGCAAGACCACGCTGGCGGTGCGCAACAATCAGATCATTCGCGCCAACAACCGCGACCACTCCGGTTTCAATGGAGAATTCTTGTGCGTCAAAGGCCGCTTTGGCTGGGACTTCGTAAATCACAACCAGCGCCTTACCGCACCGCTCATCCGCAAGAACGGCACGCAGCAAAGCAGCACCTGGGAAGAAGCCCTGGGCATGGTGGCGGAGCGCCTCACCGGCATCCTCAAGGAACACGGGACGGCGTCGGTTGCCGTGATCGGGTCCAATCGCACGACCAACGAGGAGAATTATCTGCTCGGCCGTTTTGCGCGCACGGTGCTGGGAACAAATAACCTCGACCACCATCGCACCGCCGACTTCCCTTCCCTGGTGGGCGCCTTGACCGCCGCCCAGGCCAACGACCGATACGCGACCATCGAGGACATTGGTGAGGCGTCGAGCATTCTCCTGGTCGGCAACGACCCCACCCACCAGCACCCGCTGATTGCGTACCAGATTCGGCAAGCGGTCCGCCACCATGACGCGCACCTTTACTTGCTGAACAGCCGCGAGATCAAATTGCAACGGCAGGCAAAGCAAAGCGTCACCGTCCCGGCGGGGGGAGAAGCGGAAGCGATTCACGCCCTGGCGGGGAAACCGTCGCCCGCATTGGCAGCGAACGCCGGCGAGTTGGCCGCACTCAACGAAAACTTGCGGAAGGAATCCGGCACCATCATCATTTTTGGGGACGAGATTTGCGGCCAAGACGTGGCGGCACTGGTGCCGTGGGGACTGACGCTTCCCGGCCGCACGCGTTTCGTGGCGCTTGGCGACTATGCCAATTCCCGCGGCGCAGCGGACATGGGGCTGATGCCCGATGCGCTGGCCGGCTACGGTGCGCTTTCCGACCCTGCGGCTCGCGAGCGCCTGGAATCTGCCTGGCAAGCGAAGATCCCCACGGCGCCGGGCCGCAATATCCGCTCGATCCTCAAAGGCATCGAGACGGGCGAGATCAAGGCACTGCTGGTGTTTGGCTCAAACCCCGCCAAGACCTTTCACCTCGCTAAGGACCATCTCGCCAAGCTGGCCTTCCTGATGGTCGCAGAGCTGTTCCCGACCGAAACCACTGAGGCCGCTGACGTGGTCCTGCCGGCCACCAGCTTCGCGGAAAAGTCCGGCACGGTCACCAACACCTGCGGGCAAGTGCAGGCCCTGAAGAAGACTATGCGCAAGGCGGGCACGCGCAGCGACCTGGAAATTCTGCTGGCGCTGGCGCGATTGCTGGGGCAAACGTGGAGCTACCGTTCTTCTGACGACGTGCTGAGAGAAATCATCGCGCAGGTGCCGGGTTATGCCATCGCGCTGCCCAGCTTGCTGGTGGGCCGCGCCGTACCCACGCAGCCGGCCGGCACGCCTCCCGCGCTTGCCAGCGCAGATTTGATTTTTTCATCCCAAGATTCGCTCTTCACATCAGGAACCGTAAGCCGGTATAGTTGGGCGCTGAATTCTGTGGACGAAGCCAAGAAACCTCATGGCCACATTTTCTGACACAGCAGTACTCGTGATCATTGCGGCGGTGAAGATTGCGGTGATCCTCGGAGTGTTGCTGACCGCCATCGCTTACACCACGTGGCTGGAGCGCAAAGTGGTGGCGCACATCCAGGCGCGATGGGGGCCATATTTGGTGGGCCCGCACGGTTTGCTGCAACCCTTGGCTGACGGCGCAAAGTTCATTCTCAAAGAAGATATTCTTCCGGCCGAAGCGGACAAATTCATTTATTGGCTGGCGCCCTTTTTGGGTTTTGTCCTGGCGTTTCTCTCGATTGCCGTCATCCCCTTTGGTGAGGGATTCACCCTTTTCGGCCGCCAGATCAGGTTTGAAATAACCGATCTGAATGTCGGCCTGCTTTTTGTTTTCGCCGTCACTTCCCTGGGCGTATACAGCATTGCGCTCGCCGGCTGGTCTTCCAACAGCAAGTATCCGCTCTTCGGCGGGCTGCGATCATCCGCGCAGATGATCAGTTACGAACTCTCCCTTGGCCTTGCCGTAATTGGCGCGATTATGTGCGCCGGCACGCTGAGCCTGCGCGGCATCGTCGACGCGCAAAGCGGTTTTTGGCATATTCACGGCGTCAATACCTGGGTGCCGCATTGGTACGTTTTTGTCCAGCCTATCGGATTTTTCGTTTACTTCACCTCGGCAATCGCCGAAACCAATCGTGTGCCCTTTGACCTGCCCGAAGGCGAAACGGAGTTGGTGGGCGGGTTTCACACCGAATACAGCAGTATGAAGTTTGCCATGTTTTTTATGTCGGAATACGCCAACATGGTAACGGTGTCCTGCCTCGCCACCATTCTCTTCTTTGGCGGCTGGCATGGGCCTAGATTTGGGCCCCAAATCTTGCAGATTTTTCTTCCTGTCTTTTGGTTCTGCCTGAAGGTATTTTGTTTTCTGTTTTTCTATATCTGGATGCGGGGAACGCTCCCACGCTTCCGTTATGATCAGCTCATGTCCCTGGGCTGGAAATTCCTGCTGCCCCTGGGCTTGCTGAACATTCTGCTAACGAGTTTTCTGATCGCTTTGCGCGGATGAAATTAGTATGACCCTGCTGTTTTACATCTTCGCCGCCGTAGCCGTTCTGGCCGCGCTGAATATGGTGCTGCAACGTACGCCGGTTTACAGCGCGCTTTCCCTGATTGTGGTGCTGTGCTCGCTCGCGGTGGTGTATCTGCTCTTGGGCGCGGACTTTATGGCGGTCATCCAGGTCATCGTTTATGCCGGCGCCATTATGGTGTTGTTCGTCTTCGTCATCATGCTTCTCAACGCCGGGCACGAACGTCCGAGCCATCGAAGCCGTTTGGTCCGATGGCTCGGCGCGCCCATCATTTTTGCCTTGTTCTTCGAATTGCTGGTGGTGATCTGGGATCAGTTTCCGCCCACCTCCGCGGCTCCGCCGGCGCACCTCGACGGAAGTCCGAGGGCAATCGGCACATTGCTCTTTCATAATTATGTGCTCCCCTTCGAGGTGACTTCCATCTTGATTCTGGTGGCGGTGCTGGGCGCGGTGGTTTTAGCGAAGAAGGAGTTCTGAGGTTAAGAAGATGGTTCCGCTTTCACATTATCTGGCGCTTAGTGTCATTCTGTTTGTTCTCGGCGCCGCCGGATTCATTTTCCGGCGCAATATCATTACCGTTTTCATGTGCATTGAATTGATGCTCAACGCGGTTAATTTGGCGTTCATGGCCTTTTCGCGATTTCTCGGGAATCTGGACGGGCAGATCTTTGTATTCTTCGTCATTGTGGTGGCTGCCGCCGAGGCGGCCGTGGGACTGGCCATCATCATTGCGCTGCACCGCAATCGTGAGTCGCTGAATATCGAAGATGTGGATGCAATGAAGATGTAGGGGCACTCCATGGCGTGCCCGTACTGACGTTTGGTTCCGCCGGCCCGGGACCGGCGAACGCAAAGTCTCACACGATACTTTCATGAACCTGGAATACCTACTCCTCCTCATGGTGCTGCCCCCGCTCGTGGGCGCGGCCCTCAATGGTGTCTTTGGCCGGCGCTTTTCGCATGCCACCGTATCCCTCATTGGATGCGGCGGGTCGGGCCTTTCCATGGTTTTCGCGCTTCTCTCCGCCTGGATCTACTCAAAGTCCGGAAGCCAACCCGTGCCTTTGCCCTATAGGTACTTCACCTGGATCCAAGCGGGTCAGTTGCGGGCGGATTACGCTTTCTATTATGACCGGCTGACTCTGATCATGACCCTCACAGTCACGGTCGTCGCTTTCCTGATTCACCTTTACTCGCGTGGTTACATGGAGCATGAGGGCGGTTACTACCGCTTCTTCACCTACTTGAACCTCTTCCTCTTCATGATGCTCACGCTCGTCACGGCCGGCAATTACCCACTGATGTTTGTGGGCTGGGAGGGCGTGGGGCTCTGCTCCTACCTGCTGATCGGTTTTTATTTTCGGAAGAAGTCCGCCTCCGATGCCGGGAAAAAAGCCTTTATCGTCACGCGCATTGGAGACGCCGGCTTCACCGTGGGTGTGGCTCTGCTATTTTGGACTTTTCATTCGCTGGATTTTAAGACCGTATTTCCGCTGGTCGCCAGTTTGCACCAAGGCGAGTTCGAAAGGGTGCTGACGACCGTGGGACTCCTCCTCTTCATGGGCGCAGCAGGCAAATCCGCACAGCTTCCCCTTTATGTATGGCTCCCTGATGCCATGGAAGGCCCCACGCCGGTGAGCGCCTTGATCCACGCCGCCACCATGGTGACGGCGGGCGTATATTTGGTGGCAAGATCGAGCATCATTTACGCGCACGCTCCCGCTGCCTTGGCGGTGGTGGGCATTGTCGGCTGCCTGACTGCGTTCTTTGCAGGCACCATTGCCCTGACGCAGAATGACCTGAAGCGCATGCTTGCTTACTCCACCATCAGCCAGCTCGGATATATGTTTCTGGGCTGCGGCGTGGGCGTATTTGCGGCCGGCATTTTCCACTTGATGACCCACGCGTTTTTCAAGTCGTTGCTCTTCCTGGCGGCCGGCAGCGTGATGCACGCCATGAGCGGCGAACTCGACATGCGCAAGATGGGCGGGCTGCGGCACAAATTGAAAACGACGTACGCCACATTCCTGATTGGAACAATTGCCATCTCCGGTATTCCCCCTTTGGCCGGCTTCTTCAGCAAAGACGAGATTCTGGCGGGGGCTTACGAAGGCCCTCTCGGCAGCCCGTTGCTGTATTGGCTGGGGACCCTCACCGCCGGGCTCACCGCTTTCTACATGTTTCGCGGCCTCTACATGACCTTTTGGGGAGAATCCCGGGTCGACCCTGAGACCGCGCACCACGTGCATGAAAGCGGTTACAAAATGACGATCCCGCTGATAGTGCTCGCGTTCTTTTCCGTTGTCGCCGGCTGGGTGAGCATACCCAAAGCTTTACACGGCACCGAGGCTTTCGATCAATACCTCGATCCGGTTTTCGGTCCGGCTACCGAGGCATTGCGCCATGTTCCCTCCGAGCATCTTGGCGACCTGAGCCCCGCGGCTCTAATGGGATTCTCGATTCTCGCGGCCCTCATCGGGATCGGGCTGGCATCCTGGTGGTATTTGAAATCCACCGACATTCCGGACCAATTGGCGGAGCGATACGCCGACGCGTACCGGATCCTTACGCACAAATACTACGTGGACGAATTCTATAACTGGCTCATCGTGCGCCCGCTGTGCATCGTTTCTGACAAGTTCCTGTGGCGGATTGTGGACGCGGGCGTTATCGACAATGCCCTGGTGAATGGCGCCGGCGAAGGCACCGCCAGCGTGGGCGACGTTTTGCGGCGGATCCAATCCGGCAACATTCCCAGTTACGCCGCATGGGTCCTGCTGGGCGCGGTTTTGTGGATGTTGTATATCTTTGTGGCTCGTTAGGCCGACATGGTTCGAATACGTGGTCAAAAGTCGAAGGTTGAGACTTCAAGGTTCCCGGCTTTCGGCTTTCGACTTTAGACTTTCAACTTCCTTATGTCCTGGTACAGTTCGCATTCTCTCACGACCGTCACCTTCCTGCCCCTTCTGGGCGCGGTGATCATTGCTTTCCTTGGCCGCGAGCGGACATTGTTAATCCGCTGGGTGGCGCTCGGCTTTTCCCTGCTTACA
>Ga0326727_10005565_pt1 | contig 35809 bp, 32 predicted proteins | sample MB2enrmetagenome_FD_207643 | JGI IMG/M metagenome (GOLD analysis project Ga0326727, IMG submission 207643) | Lab enriched peat soil microbial communities from McLean, Ithaca, NY, United States - MB29MY | ecosystem: Environmental > Terrestrial > Soil > Wetlands > Peat | place: USA: New York...
AAGCGTCGGATGTGGCCTACATGATGCAAATGGCCGACGCTCTGAACACCACGCTGGACCTGGAAACGCTGCTGAAGCGCACCGCGGAGCTGGTGCAGGCCGTGATTCCCTACCGCATTTTTGCGATATTACTGGTGAATGACCGCACGCGGGAGCTAGGCGTGAGGTTTCAGATCGGCCACACCACGCAGGTGGAGCGGCTGCACATCCCCATGGGCAGAGGCGTAGTGGGGCAGGTGGCGCTGACCCGCCAGCCGGTGCTGCTGAATGACGTGAGCAAATCGGAGATCTATTACGAGGTGAGTCCCGGGGTGCGCTCGGAGCTGGCGGTGCCGCTGATCGCCAAGAACCGGCTGATCGGAGTGCTGGACATTGAGAGTGAGCAGGCCGGCTACTTCCGCCCGGAGCACCTGCGGCTGCTGACGCTGACCGCCTCGCGCATCGCCCAGGCGATTGAAAACGCGCGCCTGTATGCGCGGGTATCACGCCAGGCGCAGACGCTGACGGTGCTGAACGAGATCGCCGTGGAGCTGTCGTCGATACTGGAGCTGGACCCGCTGCTGGAGCGTGTGGGCCAACTGCTGCGAAGGCTGATCGACTACCAGATGTTCTCCATATTGCTGCTGGATGAGAAGGGCGAGACGCTGATTACGCGCTACGCATGGCGGTTTGGGCACGCGCACGCGCCTCTGCGGCAGATTCCCGTGGCCAGCGGCCTGGTGGGCGTGGCGGTGCGCGAGTGGCGGCTGGTGAACGTGCCCGACGTACAGCAGGATGCGCGTTACCTGGCGGTGAATCCGGAGACCCGCTCGGAGCTGATTGTGCCTTTGTTTCACAAGGGGCGCATTATCGGCGTGCTGGATCTGGAACACACGCGGGTGGGCTTTTTCAACGAAGAGCACGAGCGCGTATTGACCACGCTGGCGGCACAGGTGGCTATCGCAATCGAGAATGCGCGGCTGTACGAGGCGGTGCGCCGCCAGGAGGCACAACTGGAGCAAGACGTGGCCATGGCGCGCGAGGTGCAACTGCGGCTGCTGCCGCAGTCGGCGCCGAAGATGGCCAACGCCGAGATGGCAGCGCGTTTTCTGCCGGCGCGCACCATTGGCGGCGACCTTTATGATTTTGTGGACTACGGACCGGGGCGCACGGCAATCGTACTAGGCGACGTGAGCGGCAAGGCGGCGCCGGCGGCCTTGTTTGCGGCGCTGGTGAGCGGCCTGATGCGCGCTGCCGCCAGCGAGCGGCCCGGGCCGGCGCAGATGCTTGGGCAGTTAAACGAATGCCTGCAGGAGCGCATGCTGGAATCGCAGTACGTGACCATGCTGTTTACGGTGTGGAACGATGAGAGCCGCACTTTGCAGGTGGCCAACTCGGGCGCGGTGCAGCCTATCTTCTGCCGCGCGTGCGAACCGGTAGCGGTGCGCGCCGAGGGCTTTCCGCTGGGGATGTTTCCCAATGTCAGTTACGATGAGCTGACGGTGGCCACCGAGCCGGAGGACGTGATTGTTTTTGTGTCGGACGGGATACTGGACGCGGAGAATGCCGAGGGCGAGATGTACGGCCATGATCGGCTGGCGAGCGTATTATGCAGCCGCCGCGAACATTCCGCGCAGGAGATAGCGGACGCTGTTCTGGCCGACGTGAGCCGCTTCCAGGGCGAGCAGGAGCGGTTTGACGATGAGACGATCATTGTGCTGAAAGTCAGGTAAGACAGCGATCAGTTATCAGCCGTCAGTTTTCAGTTGATAAACTTGAATAGAGCCCACACCGGAGCCCCTGTGCAAACCACCACCGAAGAACGCATTATCCGCCCGGCAAAGAATGTCTATGGCAGCCTGCGCCTGCCGGGGGACAAGTCCATCAGCCACCGCTACGGAATGCTAGCGGCGTTTGCCGAAGGCACGTCGCGGTTTACGAATTTTTCAACTGGGGCCGATTGCGCCTCGACGCTGGGCTGCATGGAGGCACTGGGGGCGAAAGTGCGGCGGATGGAAGACGGCTCGGTGGAAGTGACGGGGGTGGGCGGGCGCGTAGCGCCGGCGGATACGCCGCTGGATTGCGGCAACTCCGGCTCGACGATGCGCATGATCTCCGGTTTGCTGGCGCCACAGGAGGGCCGTTTTACGCTGGTGGGCGACGAGTCGCTCTCCAAGAGGCCGATGGAGCGAATCAGGAAACCATTGGCAGAGATGGGCGCGCGGCTGACGCTGACCGAGGGCCATGCGCCGCTGACAATTGAAGGATGCGCGCTGCAAGCCATCGACTACACCACGCCGGTTCCCAGCGCGCAGGTGAAGAGTTGCATTCTGCTGGCAGGATTGCAAACGGCGGGCACGACCACGGTGCGCGAGGCGGTGCGAACGCGCGATCACAGCGAGCTTGCCTTGCGGGCCTTTGGCGCGAAGGTGGAGCGGACGCTGGATTCGGTGTCGATTCAAGGGCCGCAGAAGCTGCACGCGATTGATGCCGCGGTTCCGGGCGATATTTCTTCGGCGGCATTTTTTCTATGCGCGGCGGCGTTGTTTCCCGGGTCGAACCTGACGCTGGGCGAGCTGGGGTTGAATCCAACGCGGGCTACACTGCTGGATGTGCTGACTACGCTGGGGGTGCGCGTAGCTGTTTTGAATCTGGAGGAGAAGAACGCGGAGCTGGTGGGGACGGTGCAGGTAACAGGGCCGGATGAAGGGCTGGGGACGGCGGAGATTAGCGGAGCATTGTCGGCGCAATTGATTGACGAGCTGCCGGTGCTGGCGGCGATTGGGCCTTTCACCAGCGGCGGCATCCGCATACGCGACGCAAAGGAGCTACGCGTGAAGGAGTCGGACCGCATCGCTCTGGTGGCGAAGAACCTGCGCGCCATGGGGGCGGAGGTCGCGGAGTTCGAGGATGGCCTAGATGTTCGGGGCGGGCAGAAGCTGCATGGAGCGACAATAGACTCCGGCGGCGACCATCGCATCGCCATGGCATTCAGCGTGGCCGCGCTCAGAGCCGAGGGAGAGACGGTGATTCAGGGGGCGGAATCGGCGGCCATCAGCTTTCCGGAGTTTTTTGATTTGTTGGATTTGGTGGCGGAGAGATAGGGAGCGGGGTTAGCGGGGTTAGCGGAGTTAGCGGAATTAGCGTAAAGCACAGATCTTCCCATGCGAATCCGCTTGAGAAAAGTAGTTTCACACTTTAAAAAGCTATAAAGAACTCTCGATAGATGAATCTATCCCACCTAAGCGGCAAAAACAAAGACGCCGCGAAGGTGGGCACCCTGTTCCGTGGTTTCCCACCCATTCCGCAAAGAACGCGTAATGGATGGGGCACATGCATTTTGGGGAATCGATACGCAAGCCTTTCTCACAAAAGAAATATTTCCGCAGGGGCTAAAGCCCGACATAGATTTTGATGCACTTACGGCACGACTGAAGTCGTGCCCTGACACAAAGCTGTCTAATTTCGAGTATTTCTGTAGTCGATGTAAAGGCCCGACCCGCTTATCGCGATAAAACCGCGTTGAACGGGGCACAGCTTCTCATGGCGCAACAGATGAAAAGGCCCGGCAGTTGGCCGGGCCTCATCATTGTTGAGATTTCAAACTGTCTACTGGTTAGCCGGTGGGTTGGCAGGGGGTTCTTTGGTGTCCTTGGCAGGTCTAACGCCGGGAATGACGGGCGTATTGGTCACATCGCCGGTGGCTGCCTCGTTGAGGTTGATGCCGTAGTGCTGCAAGGTTGAAGCCAGCGTCTGGTAGAGGCCGGCGCGGTCCTTGGCGTAGGCGGCGTTGGCAGCGATCAGGGCGTCTTCTGCATTGGCCAGGCCGCGTTCCTGGAGCATGACACTGGCCGTGGTGGAAGCGCCCAGGCGCAGCTTGGTGTACTCGGCCTCGACGTTCTGTTTGTTGTAGTCCCTGGCGGCGATGGCCGCCTGCACCAGCGCCCGGTCGTTGAGCAGCGCGAACCGCGCATTCACCACCTGCATGCGAATCTGGGTGTATTGCTGCTCCAGCCTCAACTCCGATTGGCGATATTCAATGAGCGACCGCGCCTGGTCGGCCTGCGCCGTCCGGTTGCGCAGCGGGATAGTGAGGCTGAAGCCGATTCCCTTGTCAGGGGCGGTGCTGTTGCCCAGATCCTGAAGCACACCGCCAAAGCCTGTTGGTGCAGCGTTGCCCTGGACAACGCAGGAAATGCCGTTGAAGTTGCAATTCTGGTTTACGGTGCCGCCAATCACGCTGGCCCCGTAGTAGCCGTAAGCGTCAAGGGTGGGCAAAAGGGCATTGCGCGCACCCTTTAGCGTGATCTCGTTGTTCCTCAGTTGCAGCACGGCCTGTTCCAGCTCCGGCCTATGCTGAAAAGCCTCCTGCACCAGCTCTTCGACCGGCTGTTTCTCCTCGGGAATCTCTTCCACAGTCACGCGGTCGGTGGGTATCACCGGGGCGATGGAAAGCGCCGCATCGTTGAGGTTGCGAGCCACGGCCTGCTTGATGATCTGTTGCTGATAATTGAGGATGCCTTGCGCATTGATGAGGGCCTGTCTGTCGCTGTTGACATTCGAGTCGTCCATCACCACCGTCAGCGGGGCTACAGTGCCAATCTCCAACTGCTTGCGGTCGTCGCTGGCCAGCTTGGTGCTTTGCGCCAGCGCGCGCTCCTTGGCCTGTACATCCTCGTAGGCCTGCACCAGTCCCCAGTAGATGGACTCCACCTGGTTGACCGTATAGAGAATCTGCTGGCGGAAGGAGGCATCGGTGATGCGGCGGTCATTCAGCGCCTGGTACATAAAGCGCTTGTTGACCCAGATACCTGCGCCTTGCAGCAGGTGCTGCGTGACAGTGGCTTTGAAGGTTGAGGAAAGCTGAGGTACGTAGCTGGAAAGAATGTTGCTCGAGGCGTTGCGGCTATTGTTCCAGGTGACGGCCAGCGAAGTTCCGGGGGTAAAGCCCTGGGTGAAGTTGAAATTATATTGCTCGGTATTCGTCTTGGAAGCCGGGCTGAAGAGGCTGGTCTGCTGCGACTTGTTCCGGTCGAACTGGACTGTGCCGCTCACGCTGGGGTCCTCGTTCTCCGGCAGTGGGCCGACGCCCTGGGTGCTCTCCACCAGGCCGGAACTGCCCGAGGCCGCGCCGCCGGAACCGCCTGTGGTGCCGCCAGGGCCGCCGCCCGAGGCCAGCGTCGAGGCAGAACCGCCTAATGTGTTGGCTACAACACCCGAATTCACGCCACGCACCGTGCCCCCTGCGCGAGTCCGCAATACATCGGTGTCCGCGATATCCAGGTTGTAGCGGGCAATGGCGATGTCGAAGTTGTTTTCCAGAGCCAGCGCCAGCGCGTCGGAGAGGCTGAGGTAGATCTTGCCCTCCTTCACCAGGTCAGTCAGCCGCACAGAGTTTTGAAAGCTGGCCTTGCCGATGCTTGTGGGCCGGTAGATATTGATTGGATTGCCCAGCAATCTGCCCGCGGGCTTTGAAAAATCCCGCAGGGACGGACGCAGATTCACCGGTTCCGTCAGCACTACCTCGGGAGCCGAGGGCAGATCGGAGGCCGCCTTATCCGGAGCCGAAGCCCCCGCTCCAGCCTGGGCATATCCGGATGAGATTCCCGCTGCCAACGCCAGCAGGATCGCCGCTGCCGCGCACAGCCCTTTACCTACCAGCCGGCTTACAGCCTTTACGCGATGGCTGACCGCAATCTTCTCCTGTTGCTCTAAAACACTGATTCCGAACAAATGCATGATTCCTCTCCACGAGATGATTCCACTTCGAAATTGCTGAAGCATGTGGGGCGCTATTGTCAAAGACGCCCGGAGCTGCTCTCCGGACGCAATTATTGAGTTCCCATCACCATTCTAACGTGCAGCCCGTCACGCGACATTCCGCCTACTGGTTGAGTACGCGGCCCGTGCGGGATTCGTTCCCTATGACGGCATATTCTTGTGGCGGCCACCAGCGGTGGGGCACTGGCCCCTTCGACTACGCTCAGGGCAGGCTGTCCTGGCGGACGGCGCTTGCGCGCCATTGTCATTTAGGCTACTGTTAACACCTTCCACCGTGGCAGACAATGCACAACTCGCGCCCGCACTCCAGACCTGGAAGCTGACCCTGGCCTACGACGGCACCGGGTTCCGCGGCTGGCAGGTGCAGCCGGGGGAACGGACCATCCAAGGCGAAGTGCAGGCGGCGCTGGGGAGGATTTGCGGTGAATCGCCCCTGCCGCAAGGGTCGGGACGCACCGATGCCGGCGTTCATGCGCTGGGCCAGGTGGCCAGCTTCGCGCTGGCTGCGCCCATTCCGGCGGAAAATCTGCAACGCGCCCTGAACCGGACGCTGCCCCCTGCGATTCGCATCCTGGAGGCGAAAACCATGCCAGGCACATTTCATGCGCGGCATTCGGCGGTGGCGAAAACTTACGAGTACCGGGTCTTCCGGGGCGCGATTTGCCCGCCTTTTTTGGCTCCTTATGTCCACGCATGCTCCTGGCCTATGGACGTGGAAACGCTGCAAAGGTCAGCCCGGCTATTTGAAGGTCAGCACGATTTTCTGAGCTTTACGGCCACTGATCCCGATTTGGCCAGCTGTGACCTGGACGAGGACGCCGAGCCGGATAAGCGGCCCATCCCAAGGCCGGGCTTTCAGGCGGAGCCGCCGATGCCGGCCACGGTGCGGACAATTTTTTCGTCGGGATGGGAGGCGCGCCCGAGTCCGGATGGCGAGTTGCTGGTTTATCGCGTCCGGGGCAGCGGCTTTTTGCACCACATGGTGCGCAACCTGGTGGGGACGATGCTGGACGTGGGACGCGGGCGGACCAGAGTTGACGAGATTCCGGGGATTCTGGCCGCCCGCAACCGGGCTGCTGCCGGACCGACGGCACCGGCGCAAGGACTTTTTCTTCACTCGGTGGAGTATGGCGAGGGGAAATCGAGCCATAAAACTGAATAAGAGCTTTATTTTATTCCATAAAAGGACTATATTTAGTTCGATAAAGGATTTCATGGAGGTCGATATGCGTTATTCCACCCAAATCAAGCCCATCAGCTATGTGAAGGCTCACGCCGCCGAGCTTCTGGACCGGATTACCGAGGAGCGGGAGCCGATCATCATCACCCAGAACGGCGAGGCGCGGGCGGTGCTGGTGGATGTTCGTTCCTACGACGAGTCTCAGGAGACATTGGCAATGCTACAGATTCTGCAGAAGGGGGAACAAGAGATCCATGCTGGGAAAACATACCCGCTCTCCGAGGTGATCGCCGAAATCCGCAACCTTCGCTCTGGTGCTAAAGATGCCGGAAACGGCGCGGTCAAAGAACCAATAATAAGGTAAGAAGTAATCTCTTCGGTTTGCGTCTCACCGTCCCTGCTACCCTGAAACCAACCGATGGCGACGTTTTCCAACAATTCGGCCTTCTCACATGTGACGGCGCTCGCCGAGCAGCGGCCAGTTCATGCGGCTTTTGCGTGGCTGCACGGCAATCCCAAGACGATTATGGATTGGCAGGCGGAGATGGTGGCCATCCCCGCGCCACCCTTCGGCGAGCAGGCGCGGGCCAAGTGGTTGACGGAGCGTTTTGCCGAAATCGGACTGCAGAAAGTGGAAACCGACGCCGCCGGCAATGTTTTTGGCTGGCTGACGGCTACCAAATTGCCGCCGGAGAGCAGCGGGCCGGTGGTGGTGCTGTCAGCTCACCTGGACACGGTGTTTCCCGCGGAGACACTGCTTAAGCCGATGGTGGAGGGCGACCGCATCACGGCTCCCGGAGCCTGCGACAACGGCGCAGGAGTGGCGGGAATGCTGGCCATCGCCAAGGCGCTTGTGGAGGCGAAGGTGGAGTTGGCCGGGACACTCATTTTTCTGGGCAATGTGGGCGAGGAGGGCGAGGGCGACCTGCGCGGCGTACGCCGCTTCTACCAACAGAGCGCGCTGGCCGGGCGCATCGCGGTACACATTGTGCTGGACGGCGCGGGCGCGGACTCGGCGGTGACGCAGGCTCTGGGAAGCCGCCGCTACCGGGTCACAGTCACCGGTCCGGGAGGACACAGCTTTACCGACGCGGGAACGCCTAATCCCATTGCCGCGCTGGCCACGGCGCTGGCGGTGCTGACGCAAACGCAACTGCCGGAGGAGCCGCGGACCACGATGAATCTGGGGACGATCAGCGGCGGCACCAGCGTGAACTCCATTCCGGAGAGCGCGCAGGGGACAATCGATTTCCGCTCCACCAGCACGGACGAGCTGTTGCGGCTGGAGGTGGCGCTGCATCGCGCCGTGGAAGATGCCGTGGAGCAGGTGAACGCACGGGCGAAGGCGCAGGGGCGGGGATTGCTGGAGTTTGCGATTGACACGATAGGCGACCGGCCCGCCGCGCAATTGCCGGACGATTCGCCGCTGTTGGAGGCTCTTAACGCCGTGGACCGCCATCTGGGTTTGAAGACGGAGCTGCGGCTGGGCTCGACCGACGCCAACATTCCACTCTCGTTGGGAGTTCCGGCGCTGTCGATGGGCGCGGGTGGCGAAGGCGGCGGCGCGCACACGCTGGCGGAGTGGTATTCGGCCAGGGACCGCGAAACGGGCCTGAAGCGAGTGCTGCTGCTTACACTAGCGATGGTGGAGTGGGCAGCGGAGCAGTAAGCCATTGCAGCGCGCCTGAGATTGACTTGTTGACCATGCGGAAAGTATACGGCGCTTACTACTCATTGGGAGCTAATCGCGAATGAAGACACGGACGACTTTGATCACACTGTGTGTGCTATTGGCGTTGTCATGGCAGAAGGCGGCATCCCAAGACCAAAAGGTTCGTGGGGGTCACTTCCCAAGATTGCCGGAAGCTTCATTATTAGTGGGCGACCCTCCTTTTTATCTGATGGTCACCAACGATCATAAGGACATCCTGCTCCAGACTGAAAACAGCCAACCAGGATTTTCGGACGGCACACAAATCTTCCCCAGTTTCTCGAAGACTGGAAAAGTGATCGCGTTTGCTCGCGTAACGGCGGGCTCTCCCCATCGAACTGTGACGATCACAACCTATTCCGCAGTTACTGACAAGCATGAGGATTATTCCGTAGGCGAGTACACCGGCTCTGTTGCCATATCCCCCGACGCCACCAAATTGGCTTTTCCGGCGACCCAGCAAAGAGAGGGAGGGCCCGGCGATAGCCACCTGCATATTGTTGACCTGAGAACCGGACAGCAGACGCTTGGCCCGGAGATTCCATTCCATTCGCCGGTCTTTGCCAGTTGGTCCCCGGATTCTCGCCGTCTCGTCTATGGTTACTGGGACGAAATACGAGTGTGGGATACGGAGACAGGGAAAATCGCCAAAATCGCCAAGGGCTATCTGCCCGCATGGTCTCCTTCAGGCGATTGGATTGCTTTCTTCGAAGACTCGGAAGCTGACACCGGCGGACCTTACGGACTAGGACAATGGCCGCCCCGTTGCGTTATCGTGCGTCCCGATGGCACCGACCAGAAAATGCTGATTGACTTCTACCGGATAAAGAAACATGGTGGTGCTTTTACCGCTCCTCCCGTTTGGTCACCCGATTCAAATACAATCCTGCTCAATGAGATGGAGGCTGTTGAGGCCGAGACCGTAACCATTCACGCCCTGGATATTCAGACGCTGAAGATGAGAACGATCTTCCGGCATTCGTTGCGGGTTCTAGGATGGGTAGGTGCCTCGACGGGTTCTATAAAAGGGGATGTCAAGTAAATACACCTTTCCTGAACCAACCGGCGCGGCTGCAATAATTCATGAGATGAAAGTTCGCGCCTACCTGCTGATGCTGTTTGTGGTTGCCGTGTGGGGATCGACCTTTGTGCTGGTGAAAGGCGCGCTGGCCGACGCCACGCCGGCGGCCTTCAACCTGGCACGGATGACGCTGGCCTTCGCCGTGATGGGCGTGGCTTATCACCGCTACTGGCGCGCGATTAAGGGCTGGCAGGTGGGAGCCGGGGCGCTGGTGGGATTTTTCCTGGCCATGGGCTACCAGTTTCAAACTACGGGACTAGCCCTCACCACGCCCTCGAAGTCGGCGTTCATCACCGGGCTGATGGTGGTGATGGTGCCGCTGCTCTCGATCATTCCCGGCCTGCGCCCGCCGGGAGCCAGGCCACCGAGCTGGAACGCATTCGTGGGAGCCGCGATGGCGTTTACTGGAATTGCGCTGCTGACTGTGCCAGCGGCAGGTCTGGCATCAGGACAGGCATCCATGCTGGGCCAGGCGGCGCGGCTGCTGCCCGACATGACTTCAATCAACCTGGGCGACGTGCTCACATTGGGCTGCGCTCTGGGCTTCGCATTCCATTGCCTGGCGCTGAGCCACGTCTCGCCGCGCATCGCTTTTCAGCCGCTGGCGCTACTGCAAGTGGGCTTCTGCGCTGTCTTCATGGCGCTGAGTATGCCGCTGATCGAACATCCGCAGATTACATGGACGCCGCGGCTGGCTGTTGCGCTGGGCGTTGCCGCCGTGCTCGCGACGGCAGCAGCATTTTCCATTCAGAGCTGGGCGCAGTCGGTGCTGCCCCCCACGCACATCGCGCTTTTGCTGACGCTGGAGCCGGTCTTCGCGTGGATTACTTCGTTTCTGGTGATGGGCGAGCGGCTCGGTCTGCGCCCCGCCTGCGGAGCGTTGCTGATTCTGGCGGGGATTGCGCTGACGGAGTTGATGCCGCAACCGCACGTGGCCGCGGCGCATGAAGCGTGAAACAGAGGTTAGGGGTCAGGGATCAGAAAGCGATACGAGTCGAGCTGGAGTTATGCACGGCCGCGGAATTGGATGATGCGGCGGCGGTCGCGCTTGGAGGGGCGGCGCTCGGGCAAGGGCGCGAACTGCTGCATGGCCTTGCGCTCGGCGGCAGCTCTGGCGCGCGCAGCAATGCTGGCCTCGCTCTCGCGGTAGAGGGTCTGCGCCACAGCTGCCGGGCCGCGCATCTGGCTCAACGCCAGAACTTCGATCTGAAAGTCGCCGCCTTCGTTCTTGACGATGAGATGGTCGCCGACATGGACTTCGCGAGAGGGTTTGGCTTCATGGCCGTTGGAGAGGATGCGGCCCAGGTCGCAGGCCTTGGAGGCCAGCGCCCGCGTTTTGAAGAAGCGCGCCGCCCAAAGCCATTTGTCGATGCGGAGGGAGTCCATGAGGATATTGTCGTACAGGCTACGGAGGCAAACAAGAGAAGGGGCCTACATTCCGGTCGACCGATTAGCAAATGAAATAATTAATGGGATAAAAACCTAGATCATAACGCACACGACGCCGGAAATGATCAAGCGGGACGCTCAATCTTCTCCAGCGTCGTTTGGCTTTGCGGCCGGCCTGCTGGCCTTCATGCAACCTCATCTTGCCTACTGGCAATGAATGGTGAATCCGATCTTCTGCTGGACTGGATTTGGGGATTCGATGATGATGTTCACCCAGCCGTGAAAATCGGCGAATTTCGGAGTATTCGCGCCTAGCTGCCAATCATCGTAGACCGGCACAGAGTGGTTGGCTTGCGGAATCATGACTCTGTCTACGTGGGTGGTATGGCCGCCGTCGCTGCGGTCAAAGCGGTAAACGACCTCGGTGGGTCCGGTGCTGATCAAGCCCCAGCCAAATTTGAGAGCGACGGGACAGGAACCGGTGTACTGAAAGCCCTGGGCGACCTGGCCGTTGGCGCGTAGGGAAGATCCTCCTACCCGGACGGTCTGCGACATCATGCTGACAGATGCCAGGCAGAGGAGAAATCCAAACACAGTTGCAATCTTGATGATTTTCATATGTCCTCCTTAGAAGCGAAGCTGCCGTTGTGTTGTTCCGGCACGAGTCAATATACCGCACATACCTCATCGCTGCAATTATTTATTTGCGCTTACCTTCAATTACACTGACGTATGGGAGCCAACCATGGCGAGCCTGTGGGCCAGGACGCGGACGACACTGGAGATGATCAAGTGGGAGCACTCGATCTTCGCGCTGCCGTTTGCGCTGACGGCGGTGCTGCTGGCGGCTGAGGGGAGGCCGAGTTGGCGGACGCTGGGTTGGATTCTGGCAGCGATGGTGGCGGCGCGCTCGTCGGCCATGGCGTTTAACCGCTGGGCCGATGCGGAGCTGGACGCGGCGAATCCGCGCACGAAGAGCCGCGCGATTCCCGCTGGGTTGCTGACGCGCAATTTCGTGCTGGGATTTACGCTGCTGGCGGCGGCGGTGTTTCTTCTGGCGGCGGCGGAGTTGAACCGGCTGGCGCTGGAGCTGGCGCCTTTGGTGCTGGCAGTGCTGTGGGGCTACAGTTATTTGAAGCGCATCACGCGCTGGTCGCACCTGGGATTGGGGTTGGCGCTGGGTCTGGCTCCGGCAGCGGCATGGATTGCGGTGAGAGGATCGCTGGACGCGCGGATTCTTGTGCTGACGGCGGCGGTGACGCTGTGGGCGGGCGGCTTCGATGTGCTCTACGCCTGCCAGGATTTTGAGCACGACCGGGCGGCGGGACTGCACAGCCTGCCGCAGGCGGTGGGAATTCCGGCGGCATTTTGGACGGCGCGGGCGATGCATCTGGCGATGCTGGGGCTGCTGGTGTGGTTTGGGCTGCTGTTTCATTTTCAGAGGCTCGGCTGGGCGGGGATTGTAGCCGTGGGGCTGCTGCTGGCTTATGAGCACTCGCTGGTATCGCCGCGCGATTTGCGGCGGCTGAATGCGGCTTTTTTCACCATGAACGGCGTGATTGCCATGGTTTTTCTTGGATTTGTGGCGGGGGATTTGTGGTGGCGGTATTGATCGCGTATCCCACCCTAGCCGCAAATACAAGAACGCGGCGAGGGTGGGGCACCCGCAGATTGGGTTCGTGGTTTCCCAGGTCCCCAAACGCGAGGGACCTGGGGCACCCGGATTTTCAGGATGACAGATAATATCGGAACGGAGAATTCGATGAAGATTGCAATCCAGGGCGAGTACGGCTCCTTCAGCCATGAAGCAGCGATGAAACTTGTGCCCGATGGGGAGATCGTTCCCTGTTCGCTTTCGGCAGAAGCCTTTACGGCGGCGGAAAGCGGGGCGGCGGAAGCCGCAGTGATTCCCATTGAGAACAGCCTGGCGGGCTCGGTGGCGGAGCACTTCGACCTGCTGCTGACCCGCGATGTGCGAGTGGTGCGGGAGACGCTGGTGCACATTCAACACAATCTGATTGGCCTGCCCGGCGTGGCATTGGAGGAGATTGAGCGGGTTTTTTCGCACCCGGTGGCGCTGGCGCAGTGCCGCAAGTTTTTGGCCGCGCATCCGCGCATGGAGGCGGTAGCCTTTTATGACACAGCGGGCAGCGTGAAACAGCTGGTGAAGTTGCACGACCGGCATATGGCGGGGATCGCCAGCGAGGCGGCGGCTAAGTTTTATGGCGCGCAGATTTTGGAAGCCGGCATTCAGGACAACCCGGAAAACTATACCCGCTTCTTTCTGGTGCGGCGCGCGGCGGAGGCCGTGACCGATCCGCAGGCCAACAAGATCAGCCTGGCGTTTTCTCTGGAGCATCGTCCGGGATCGCTGGTTTCGGCGCTTTCCGCGATGGCTTTCATGGGCATCAACCTGACCAAGATCGAGTCGCGACCGGTGCACGGCAAGCCATGGGAGTACATTTTCTATGTGGATTGCCAACTTCACTCAGTAGAGGAGGGCGAACGCGTGGTGAAGGCGCTGGGGCCGCATTGCGCAATGGTCAAGGAGCTGGGACGATACCGCGAGGCAGGTAGCTGAAAAGACGAACGGCCGGGAAAGCAGCTATGACCGTAACTGCAACCCGGCCGTTCGAGGAGGACCACACAATCTGTCTCTGTGATTGCCTATTTCCAATGTTGCACAAAAGGGAATAATTATATGCAAAAGCGCGAAAATTATTTTTAGGAAGAATAAAGCACTCTTCGGGGCCAGAGGCCCTGCTTACGCCACAAAATACTTGGCCTGGGGATGGTGGACGATAATGGCGTTGGTGCTCTGCTCCGGCTCCAAATGGAACTGCTCGGTGAGGCGCACACCGATGTTCTCCTCGGGCTTAAGCAGGCGGAAGATCTTTGCCTGGTCCTCGAGATTGGGGCAGGCGGGGTAGCCGAAGGAGTAACGCGAGCCGCGATACTTCTGATGGAATAAATCCGCGATGCGAGGGGAGTCTTCGGCGGCGATGCCGAGCAGCTCGCGCGCCTGTTTGTGGACTAGCTCGGCGAGGGCTTCAGCGGTTTCGACTGAGAGGCCGTGCAGATAAAGATACTTGGTGAAGTCACCGGTTTCGAAGAGCCTGGCGGTCTGGCGGCTGGCCTCGTCGCCGATGGTGACGATGGAGAAGCCGACGACATCGCGCTGAGCTGAATTCAGAGGCTCAAAGAAATCGGCAATGGAAAGTCTGCGGCCCTGCGACTGGCGCGGGAAGCTGATGCGTTCTAACTCGCGGGTCGGATCATCTGGGTCAAAGATAACTAACTCGTCGCCGTATCCGGTGCAGGGATAGAAACCGATGACTGACTTAGGCTCGAACCAGCCCGATGTTATCACTTCTTTCTGTAGGTCGAGCAGGATGGGACGGTATTTTTCTTCGACCAGGCGCAGATAGTCGCCCTGCGCGGCGGTTTTAAGTTGCCACTGATTTTTGAAGAGCGCGGTCTCGTTAAGATAGGGGAAGATATCGTCGAGCTTATAACTCTTAAAAACGCGCGCGCCCCAGTAAGCGGGTTTGGGAATCTCCGCAAGCCGCTCGACAACTGGCGAACGGCCTTCCGGAGTCAGCTCGACGAGAGTTAAATCGGAAGCCACGGAGTTACCCTTGGCGAAGACCTTTACCGTCTTGCCTTCCGCTTCCCTGCTCTCGCGCACCGCGGCGTCGTCCGAGGTCAGGTCGGCCATGGCGTGCAATCCCGCAAAAGCGTCCTCGGCATAAAAGACCGGGCCGGAGTACTCTTTGCGCAGATCCTCCTCGACGTACTTGCGTGTGAGCGCCGCGCCTCCGCAGATGACGGGAACGATGAGGCCAAGCTGCTGCAAATCCTGCAGCACATACTTCATTTCCAGCGTGGACTTGACCAGCAGGCCGCTGAGGCCGATGGCATCAGCGCTGATTTCTCGCGCGGCGGCGATGATGGCGTCCGACGGCTGCTTGATGCCCAGGTTGACGACGCGGTAGCCGTTGTTGGTGAGGATGATGTCCACGAGATTCTTGCCGATGTCGTGCACATCGCCCTTGACGGTGGCCAGCACCATGGTCCCCTTGCCGCCACCTTCGGATTTCTCCATCTTCGGCTCGAGGTACGCGACGGCGGCCTTCATCACCGAAGCGGAATCGAGCACCGAAGGCAGTTGCATCTTGCGCGCGCCGAAGAGATCGCCGACGGTCTTCATGCCGTCGAGCAGGACGGTGTTAATCAGCTCGAGGGGAGAATGAGTCAGAAGAGCCGCTTCGAGAGTTGCTTCAAGAGTTTGTTTGTGCTCGTCCAAACCAATGGTCCGCTCTCCGCGAATGATCATCTGCTTGAGCTTCTCGTCGGTGGTGAGAGTTTCGACGGCTAACTCCTCTTCTTTAACAGAAGCTTTGCCGAGGCTGGCGAAGTAAGCCATGTAAGCCTGGAGCGGGTCGCCTTCCGTGCGGTCCTGGAAGATAAGCTTGCGGGCTAAGTCAACTTCTTTTTCGGGAATCTTGTAGAGCGGATAAATCTTGGAGTAGTTAACGATGGCCGCGTCGAGGCCGCGGTCCACGGCCTCTTTGAGGAAGACCGAGTTGAGCACGCGGCGCGCATAGGCGTTGAGGCCAAAAGAAATGTTGGAGACGCCGAGCACCGTGCGGGAGCGCGGCAGTTCGAGCTTGATGCGGCGCACCGCTTCGAGGGTTTCGATGGCCGCGGAACGATAGTCTTCCTGTCCGGTGGAGATGGGCAGGGTGAGCGCGTCGAAGATGAGGTCCTCGGAGCGCAAGCCGTATTTGTTGACGGCCAGATCGTGGATGCGATGGGCGATGGCCACCTTGCGATCGGCGGTGAGCGCCATGCCCTGCTCGTCGATGGTGAGCGCGATGACCGCGGCGCCGTAACGGCGCGCCATGGGCAGGACGAGGCTGGTGCGCTTCTCGCCGTCCTCCAGATTGATGGAGTTGATGATGGGCTTTCCGGGGATGCGCTTGAGCGCCTCTTCAATGACGGCGGCCTCGGTGGAGTCAACCAAAATGGGCGCGGGAACGCGAGTGGCAATTTTTTCGAGGATGGCGTTCATGTAGGCCTGCTCGTCCTCGCCGACAATAGCGCAGCAGAGGTCGAGCATCTGCGAGCCATCGGCGGCCAGCCGCTTGGCGAGGGCGAGAATGCCGTCGTAGTCGCCGGCGCGGACCATGTTGCGAAAGGTTTCGAGGCGGGTGGTGGTGTTCATCTCCTCGGCGATGATGATGGGTTGCGCGTCGGCTTCAAGCGGCACGGCGCTGAATGCGCTGGCCGCTACCGATTGCTGCACGACGGAGCGCGGGGCGGGAGTTACGCCGTGCATTGCCTCAACTACAGCACGCAGATGCTCGGGCGTAGTGCCGCAACAACCGCCGACGATCTGCACACCGTACTCGGTGACGAAGCGACGAAGCCAAGAGGCAAGCTCGGCCGGGGTGAGCTTGTAGACCGCGCGTCCACCCTCGTTGTGCGGCAGGCCGGCGTTGGGCAGAACGCTGATAGGCGTGGTGGAGTTCTGGCAGAGGAAGCGGACCGCATCGTTCATCTCCGCCGGGCCGGTGGCGCAGTTGAGGCCGATGATGTCGGGCTGGAAGACTTCAAGGACGGCAAGCGCCGCGCCGATCTCCGAGCCGAGCAGCATAGTCCCGCTGGCTTCAAGGGTGATCTGAACCTGGAGGGCAACATTGCGGCCGGTGGAAGGGATGCGGCCCTCGCGCGCGTCGCGCATGGCGTCCTGACAGGCGGCGAGAGCGATCTTGGCTTGCAGCAGGTCCTGGCAGGTTTCAATGAGCAGCACGTCTACGCCGCCCTCGATGAGCGCCTCGGCCTGCTCGCGATAGGCTGCGGCCATGGCGTCGTAGCCGATGTGGCCCAGCGAGGGCAGCTTGGTAGTGGGACCGATGGAGCCGGCGACGAAGCGGGGCTTGTCAGGAGTCGAATGCTTGTCGGCCATCTCGCGAGCCAGGCGCGCAGCGGCGAGATTCAGCTCACGAGTGCGGTCCTCAAGGCCGTACTCGGCGAGAACGATGCTGGTGGAGCCGAAGCTGTCGGTCTCGATGACATCGCAGCCGGCCTCAAGGAAGGAGGCGTGGAGTTCGCGGATGACGTCGGGCCGCGAGAGCGCCAGCAGCTCGTTGCAACCCTCCTTGCCCTGGAAATCGTCGGCCGTGAGGTTGCGAGTTTGCAGATTGCTGCCCATCGCGCCGTCGTAGACCAGCACGTGCCGCTTCAGTTCTGAAAGAAAATCCGCCAATGGTGCTCCTAAGGTTATGGGCTGCCGGAGGAAAAAGGCAAAATTGTCTACTCTTCTAGCATATACGGTTCCACATACCCTTCATTCTTCTCAAGGGCATTTCTACTTGCAGGTTCACAAAAAATGAGGTCCGGATCGATTTGCGACCCGGACCTCTGTAGCTCAACGAGATATCAACTGCTGTTACGCTCCCTTGGGCGCGATCCCCGTCTCAGGTTGGGTTGCATCCTTCGATGAACCGCCGGAACAGCATTTCTTCCCGCTGCCTTTGCGGCAACACTGCATGGCGCCTTTGTCTTTGCTGCACATTTTTGCGTCTTTTTCGTTACAGCAGTTCTTGTCGCAGCCGTCCTTGCAGCACATTTTTCCGCTGCAGGCGCCGTGCTTGGCCATCGGACAACTTGCGCCCATCGGGATCTGCGGAGCCTGGGTAAAGGCCAAGGCGGTGAAGACGAGAAGCAACGATAGAAAACTGACTATTCTCTTCATGGAAATCTCCTTGTCGTTAAGAATGCGAGTCACAAACCAAGCCTCAAGGCATAAAAAACCCTGGACTGCTTCATTTGCGTGAACGCAAGGAGCGGTTTAGATCCGGAAGACCTGGAAGAGAATGTACCTGGCGGGAGCTGCTGCAACAATGTTACCGGGCGGCGCACCAACAAATGCCGCATCCGCATCTGTGACCAACCTGGGCGCCACTGCGATAATCGCCGCGCTGCCAGTTTTTGGTTTGACCCCCGCGGCTAACAGAACAATGCCCTGCGGCAAAGTGTCGTGGCAGCAACTCTGGCCGCATCCCGATGCTGCAACCTGATGTTGCATGGGACAGCTCATGCCCATATGGCTCATGGCCTTGTGGCAGCAGGAAGCGCGGTGCCCGCTGGCAGAATTCCCCATCTCACACTGCATACATGCGAGAGCCGGCTGGGCGGTGAGCAGCGTTACCACAATTACCGTGACGAATTGGAGGCGCCTCTTCATCCGATTCAATTGAATCATAGCATAATCAGGCTCCGTATGTGAGCCATATCACATATGGAGCCTACCTAGGAAAGGGATGGGGCTCTTGCGCAACTTCACTAGGGCAAGAGGCCAATTTAAGCAGAGGGGCAATCTTCAAATTCTATCTACTGGGCAGGGTCTAGATCTTCGCCATAGGTGGGATAGGGCTTTGGCTCGGCGCTGGTTGACATGGCGGCGAGGGTGATGAGGTCGGCCTGCACCTCGGCCCACTTCAAAGGGTTCTTTTTGGTCGTGATGGGCAAGGCTGGATTGTTGTAGTAGGCCTGGATGTCTTCCTTGATGCCCGGAGGAATGTGCTGCGCGGGCAGGCGCGTGAGGCGATGGAGTAAATTGGCGTATGCGGAGTCAGTGAGCGGATACCCGCCGGGCTGCACCACGCGTCCGGTGTCGAGATCACGATTGGGTAGCGGATGGCGCGGGTCCCGCGAAGGCTGCGGTCTGGCCTGGCTAGTGGAGGAAGGCGTAAAGCGGGCGAGCCTCTGTCTAAGAATGGCCGTGGACCGCACAACGCTGTGAAGGTAATCCGCTTCAGTGGCCTCCGTGGGGCCCTTGACTGCAACCAGCTTCAAGGGGCCGACTTTGGGCACCACGAAGATGAGTCCCGCCAACGTATAAGTTCCAATTCCCGGTTTTCGACGATAGGCTTGCCAGTTGTTTTCGGCTGCGATCGCTGCCACTTTCTTATCAAACTCAACTCTCTCCGGGGTATTCGGCTCCGCAGGTTCATGGTGGCGATGCAGCAGCGTGACCGCGTAGGCGATGCGCGGGATGAAGGCACGTACGGCGAAGCGGTATCCGCGGACGTTCAAGCGGCGGCCGCGCGTGCCGGAGAAGTCTTCAGTCAGGCCGTAGGTCTGGTAGTACGCCAGGGCAAGCTGCCGCATGGGTACTTGAAGTCCGACATGGCGGAGGTAGTGGACCGGGGCAACGCGGTGATGCGCGATTTCGTCGATGTCGAAGGCGAACTCGGTCTGAACATGCTGGCGCTCTCCCTGGGCATAGTTCACCGCGGGGCCGTATTTTGCGCCGAGACGGGGGAACTCGATCGATACGGCAAGGTTGGTAGCCGTGGAGTGGCCGACCGAATCGCCGATGTAGTGGGAGAGTGCGCCAACGGCGAAAGCGAGTTCATTGGCATTGGTCGCATTGCGGAAAAGATTGACGACGAAGTCTCCGGAGCGGACATAGTGGGTCAGATCGGAGAAGGTACGGTCGCCAAATGGGTAATAACCTATGTCTTGTATGACGCATCCACCGTATGCATAGGCTCTGGCACGCTCGAGATCGGCAGGGGTCAGGTTCGGATAGCGGCTGAGGAGCAGGGGAACGATAGAATCCTGCCATGTGAGGTCGATGAGTTGCTCGTGAGTCAGAAGGGAGTAGGCATCCGCCCGTCTGTGCCAAGGAAACAGCAACAACATCATGAGCACCATTATCGTTCGCAGGCGGGCTAAGCTCATCGTTCCCTCATGTTAGCTGAAATGAAACCTCCATCTTCAGCTTTGTGCCCTCAAGATTAAGCTGCTTATTTCACCGCCGTCAGCGCCGACAGCGGGACCAGCATATCTTCCTTGCGCATGACCAGGTTTGTGGCGTTCAGCGTGGCGAGTTCGAAGCCGTGGCCGTGAGTGATGGCGTCGGTGGGGCAGGCTTCAACGCAATAGCCGCAGAAGATGCAGCGGTTGTAGTCGATGTTGTAGACCTTGGCGTAGCGTTCGGAGGAAGAGATGCGCTGCTCGGCGGTGTTCTCGGCGGCTTCAATATAGATGCAATTGGCGGGGCAGGCGGCGGCGCAGAGGAAACAGGCCACGCATTTTTCCAGTCCGTTTTCGTCGCGCTGGAGGACGTGGGCGCCGCGATAGCGCTGCTCGAGGACCGCGCCGCGCAGAGGGCCCTTGCCGTCAGGATAATTTTCCACCTGGACAGGCTGGAAGATCTCCCCGAAGGTGATGCTCATGCCTTTGGCGATGCCGGCGATGTTGCGCGCTATCGACATGAGGCTATTATACAATGACTTGCGAGGTGAATTGCATGGTGAGAATACGAGCAATTTCCATACTGGAAACCGTCGTCTTTCTCTTTTTCATTGCTGGAAACTCATTCCTGCAAGCCCAGTCCACACCCGGCGATACCGCCCTCACACCTTACACCAGTTGCCAGTTTTCTGATGGACTCCAAATCGTTCATATTAATCCGCTGGCCCCTGGCGTCACCTCACGCACAGTAGAAACAGATACAGGTCCACGCCAGATCGATATGCAAGCCGGCCGACGCATCATGTTTGCTTATCCAGGCACCGACTTCTATGCCAATGTCAAAGCCGAGTTGCTGCCTGCTGCCAACTATTCCCAGTTCAAGCAGTCTCTGCTCGACAACTTTCAATATCTCGCGCATGGCAATGCTGTAAATATAGCTCTGCACTCTCCGATGAATGGCTTCGAGATTCACGGCCTGGACCGGGAAAAGCTGGAGGGCGGGGTTCTGGGTATTTATCTGCTTTTTGACGACTCGGCTCATGTGGTTACAACGATCTATCTGCTCAACCAAGAGCCGCAGGCGCGCAAGTTCCAGACCATAGAGGAATATCGCAAACTGCGTGACCGTTTTATTGACACCTACGCTGGCTGCATCGAGCACAATTTGCAATAGTCCTGGTAACCCAGACTTTGTTCAGCGCCGGGCTCGCGGCGGGGCGGACTGGCCGCGGTTGTTGGCGGGCGGAGTGGTGACGGGCTTGCGCTCCGGATGGGCGTTGAGCGTCTGCTGACAGAGCGATGAATCCTGACCGCGCGCGGAGCCGGGGATGGGATTTTGCGCGCCGCAAATACGCTGCTTGATGGGTTGGGCCGGCGTGCGCGTGAACAGTTGGGTGCGCTCCTGGCCGGTGGCCGGGTCGAGGTCGTAGCAGGCGACGATGTCTTCCGGCTTCTGCTGGCCGTGGTCGATGTGATTCCAGGTGCACATCATGGAGCGGCCGTTGGGCTGGGTAAGCAGAGCGTAGAGCTGGGTGAGGGCAAGACCTTGGGGAAGATTCGCGCTCCAGACGGAGATGGCCTGTGGCCCGCGCATCCAGCGAGCGGCCCAGGCGTGATGCTCCATGTCGTAGTGGAAGGCCGTGAAGTAGGTGGAGGGCTGGCAGTCGGCGCAGTCGTCGTAGAGAGCGGCCAGCTCGCGCGGATGGCCGTCATCAAAGAGCAGCCAGTCCAGCAGGCGCAAGTTGACGCCCTTGATGAGCGGCGCGTAGCTGTGGTTGGTGAGGGAGAGGCTCCAGATGGTGAAGGTGTCTGAGGCGGGGAGCGACTGCGGATTGGAGCGCGTGGTGGTGATGACCAGGGCCGCGTCGTACTCGACGCCGATCTCGCGAATGGCGGTCCAGTTTTCGACGGTGAGGGAGCGGGTGACCCAGGTGAGGATGTTTTGATCGGCGGCGGAGTGGAAGTCGATCCAGCGAAAGGTTTCGGGGGCGGGCTGGGCGGAGAGGGGGGCGAAGAGAAAGGCTGCGAGGATCGAAATAGAGACAAACCGCATGGTTTAGATATAGCAGAGCGGCGTTGGGAGGACACATTTTGGTGCTTTTGGAGAAAATAACATGCGCATATAAGGACATGAAAATCTGTAATGATGGGTGCGAAAAGAGTGGATTTTGGGGGTTGAAAGCGGATAAAATTCGCCAAATTTGTTCCACGTGGAACATATTCATTCTGTTGAGTTTAGTTGCGAGTTTACTACTTAATTAACTGCAAAATATCTGGACTTTATTGTAAGAGATTTTGGGCGGTGAAAAGACGGCCACATGGGAGCAGTTGCGGGAGATAGAGATTGATCCGCCGGGCTTCGGCCTTCACTTCCCCGCGCTGGACGCCGACTTGTACATTCCGGCGCTGTTGGAAGGATTCTTCGGATCGAAACGATGGATGGCCGCGCGCCTGGGAGAACTGGGCGGCAAAACTCGGAGCGCCGCGAAGGCGCGGGCGTCAAGAGCTAACGGCCGTATGGGCGGCAGGCCGAAGAAAGTAGCTACCGTAGTTTGAGGACAGCCACCTGCGGTGGGGCCAGCGGCTCGCTTGTCGCTCGCGTGAGGTTCGTGTTATCCCACATCGGACGCAATGAGACTGCTCCGATGTGGGTAAACCAATCATTGTGGGATGGTCAGACCTGTGCTACTCGCATGAAATCGAGGTATCATCTTAAGTATGGCAACTATCCACATTTCGGAAGCCGACGCCGTCCGCGACTTTGCCGGGCTACTGGCTCACGTCCGCCTGGGCGCGGAGATCGTCATCGAGAACGGCGCCTATCCGCCGACGATTTTGCGCACTGCGGCTCCGCCGCGCCGCTCCATCGAGGAGTGCATCTCCCTGTTGCCCGCAGACTCTCCGGCAACCATTGATGAGGAGTTCGCCAGCGATGTTGCGGCGGCCATTGCCGCTCATCGTGAGCCGCTTAATCCTCCGGCGTGGGACTGACCTGGTGGGCCTGATCGTATGGGACTGATACTGGACTCCAGCGTACTCATCGCGGCAGAGCGCCAGGGCAGCAACGCCCGGCAAGCTCTGGCAGAAATCGCTGTCCGCGCCGCCGGTGAGGATGTGGCCGTCTCGGTGGTTACGCTGATCGAACTGGCGCACGGAGCAGCCCGCGCCAACACGCCTCAAAGAAAGGCCGCGCGGCGGCAGTTCCTCAACGAACTGATGACCGCTCTGCCGGTGCATCCGATAACGGCTCCGGTAGCACTCAGGGCCGGTCAGATCGACGGCGAGAATGCCGCCAAGGGCGTCCGCGTGGCGCTATCCGACCTGCTAATCGGCGTCACGGCATTGGAGCTTGGCTACCGCGTTGCGACCGCCAATCTGCGCCACTTCCAGATGGTTCCAGGACTGGGAATCGTCGCCTTCTGAGTGGTCAGTGGTCAGAGATCAGGGGTCATAGATCGGAGATCAGTTGCGGGAGATCGAGATTGACCCGCCGGGCTTCGGTCTTCACTTCCCCGCGCTGGACGCTGACTTGTACATTCCTGCGCTGTTGGAAGGGTTCTTCGGATCGAAACGATGGATGGCCGCGCGCCTGGGAGAGTTGGGCGGCAAAGCCCGCAGCGCCGCGAAGGCAAAGGCGTCACGAGCGAACGTCCGTATGGGCGGCAGGCCGAAGAAAGTAGCTACCGCGGCCTAAAGGCAGTGTACAGTGAACAGTGGTCAGTGATCAGAAAAACGCTGGTTGGAGTTTGTGGATGGCTAGGCCTGTACTACCCGCCCGGGCAGCGTTACAATCCCTTCAGAAGTTCCGAGAGCGTTGTCTCCAGAGCAGACGCGATCTTGCTAAGTGTTCGCAATCCCGGCTCGCGTGTTCCGCGCTCCAAGTCTGAAATATGCACCTCATGGACGCCAGACTGCTCGGCAAGGTCAATCTGTCGCCAGTTCCGGGCACGGCGCAACTTCCTGATCCGTTCGCCTGTCGCAACGCAAATGTCCCTTGCCATGCGTCCATGATCGGATTAGTCTTAACACTATATTTAGCGCATACACTCTTTGCGGTCTGAAAGGCGGCCAATATGCAGTTGCCCGGAAAGATTCCCCTCACCTTGCTTGTGTCGATTACCCTACTCGCGTCCGGTTGTGGCGGAGGTTCTGGCGGTAGCAGCGGCGGGGGCAGCACACCCACGATCACATCTATTGCGGTGGTCTGTTCTCCGACGTCAATCCTTACCACGCAGACATCTACCTGCACCGCAACCGTGCAGGGAACCGGATCGTATAGTTCGGCGGTTACATGGGGCGCAACGGATGGCACGATTACGTCTTCTGGTGTGTTCACGCCGACAGTTGCAGGAACAGCGACTATCACCGCAACGTCAAGTCAGGACGCCACAAAATCAGGTACCGCCTCGGTCGCGGTTGGAAGCGCAACTGCAAACGAATGGACCTGGGTGAGCGGTAGCAATATCGTGGGTGCAAACGGTGGCCAGCCGGGTGTCTATGGTTCGCGAGGTGTTGCTTCCGCCAGCAATATCCCCGGAGGAAGGGTTGGCGCCATTAGTTGGACAGACCGTAGAGGCGACCTTTGGCTTTTCGGTGGCAACGGCTATGATTCGACCGGCGTCGGCGAGATGCTTCTCAATGATCTATGGGAATTCAACATCTCGACCAAGGAATGGACTTGGGTCAGCGGTAGCGATATAGGAACGCCAGTCTCAAGTGCTTCTGGAACACCCGGTGTATATGGAGCATTGGGAGTTGCAGCAGCTGCGAATACGCCTGGCAAGCGGTATACACAAGCCGGATGGACTGACATTGGTGGCAACCTGTGGCTATTCGGTGGCGCTGGATTCGATTCGACAGGAGCGAGTGGCGGCCTCAACGACCTCTGGGAATTCAGCCCAACCACCAAAATGTGGACTTGGGTGAGCGGGAGCAATCTAGCTAACGCATCAGCTGTATTTGGAACTCAAGGTGTTGCTACACCTAGCAATGTACCCGGAACAGGGTATCTAGCAGTTTCATGGACTGACAACAGCGGAAACTTCTGGCTCTTTGAAGGCAACACCCTTCCTTGTAACGATCTTTGGGAATTCAGTCCAACAACCACAATGTGGACTTGGGTAAGCGGGACCAACACCAACAGCGGAGCATCATGCGTCGCGCCGGTTTACGGAACGCAGGGCATCGCCTCTACCAGCAATGTCCCTGCTGGAGTACAAGAGGAGGTTACTTGGACTGACCTCAGCGGGAATCTTTGGCTCTTCGGGGGCGCTGGTTATGATTCAACAGGGGCATATACGTCCCTTAACGACCTTTGGGAATTCAGTCCCACCTCCAAGGAATGGAAGTGGATAGGCGGGAGCAACAAGGGAGCGGCTACCGGTGTTTATGGCATTTTGGGTGTTGCTGCTGCAAGCAACATGCCTGGAAGCAGGGTTAGCGCCGTAAGCTGGACAGATAGCAGTGGCAACCTCTGGCTCTTTGGTGGACTGGGCGTTGACTCAACTGGAGGAAGTGGTTGGCTCAACGATCTTTGGATGTTCAGCCCAACGTCCAAGGAATGGACTTGGATGGGCGGCTCCAATACAACCTATGCAAACGCTGCACAGTATCAGGCAGATCGAGGCCAACCCGGCGTTTATGGAACTGAGGGTATGCCTGCCGCTACGAACGTCCCCGGAGGCCGATATTCCGCCGTAAGCTGGACTGACAGTAGCGGAAATTTCTGGCTCTTTGGAGGCGCGGGTCATGATTCGACGGCGGTACAAATAGGCGAACTTAACGACCTCTGGCATTACCAGCCCTAACGAATCGTCCATAGGTCACGCGCTGGTGCAGCGCAATCACCACTAAAAAACTTCTCATGCCCGAAAGAATAATCAAATGAACTGGAGCGACCGGACTGCACGTTAGGAGTCAGCCAGAGAGCATCACTCCAATGCTTGCATCTTTCACTTTAATGCTTGCGAATGCTTGCACCCTTGATTAGTGAGATTGACTTAGTAACTCGATTCATTGTTTCGGTAGTAGAATCTAAAGTAGAGAAGATACCAGCGTTCTGTAGACGCATAGGAGGATTCATGGACGAAAAAGACATGGCTTTTGAAATAGCGCAGAGATTCATTGAGATGGAAGCGGAGATTGAGGCTCGTGGTGCAGTACTTGACAGCTCTTGGTCTCGTACCGATTCTCGGTGGCAACAGCACTCTTACAATCGCGCGAATGGGACTCTAATTGGTCAAGCGACTCATGAACGGCGCGCCGAACTTCAATCTGCATTTGACGCCGCCAAAGACGGTGATTCTCTGATACACATTCTTCATCAGGAAATCCTGCGGAGGGCAACGGTTTCATAGAAATTGTAACACGCGCCATTGTGTAGGAAAATAACAGAAAGCGCAGTTAATGCAGGCTGTTCCTTGTGCTTTCAGGAGAAAATCCCATGTATGACATTTATGAAGAATGCAATAAGTGTGGAACTCGAATGGACATAATTATCGAATCAAGCACTCCCGTCCAATACCGAGCTAATTGCCCGATTTGTCATACCAACTTCTCTGCTGTTCTATTGCCTAGGCAGTCTGCTCCGATAGAGCCGCAAGATGAGGATTCGGCCACTCGATAGAACCCGTAAAGCCGCAACCGAATCCGCTTATAATCCCAGTTTGGTCCATAACTCATCAACACGGGCTTTGGTGGCGCGGTCCATTTCTATCATGGCGGGCCAGGGGCGGGTGAAGCCTTCGGCTTGCCATTTTCTTGTGGCGTCGATGCCCATCTTGGAGCCGTAGTTGGGCAGGCGGGAGGCGTGGTCGAGCGAGTCGACGGGGCCGAGGGTGAATTGGATGTCGCGCTCGGGATCGATGTTGTTGGCTACGCGCAGGACGACCTCGGGGATGTTTTGCACGTCGCAGTCCTCGTCGACGACGATGATGATTTTGGTGAACATGGCCTGGCCGAGGGACCAGATGGCGTTCATCACCTTGCGCGCCTGGCCGGGATAACTCTTGCGGATGGAGACCAGCATGAGGTTGTGGAAGACGGCTTCGACGGGGAGATGGATGTCGACGATTTCGGGGATGGAGATGCGCATGGCGGGGAGGAAGATTCGCTCGACGGCCTTGCCCATCCATGCGTCCTCCATGGGCGGCTTGCCGACGATGGTGGCGGCGTAGATGGGGTTGCGGCGATGGGTGACGCAGGTGAGATGGAAGACGGGGTATTGGTCGGCGAGGGTGTAGAAGCCGGTGTGGTCGCCGAATGGCCCTTCGGGCCGTAGCTCGCCCAGTTCGACGTAGCCTTCGAGGATGATTTCGGCGTGGGCGGGGACCTGGAGATCGACGGTTTCGCATTGGACGATTTCGACGGGCGCGCCGCGCAGGAAGCCGGCGATGAGGTACTCCTCGACTTCGGGCGGGGCGGGGACGATGGCGGCGAAGGTGGTGGCGGGATCGGTGCCGATGGCGACGGCGACTTCGAGGCGGGAGCCGCGGAGATTGCCGAGAGCGATTTGGGGAAGGCCGCCTTGGGTCGAGTCGGGGATGGCGCAGGCGCCGCCGGCGGATTCGGCCATGGCGGCCACGCGTGCGGTGAGCGGATTTTCAATTGTGGAGGCGGCGGCGGCTTGGCGGAGGGCTTCGCGATAGTGCTCGGCGGCGACCTTCTGGCGCTGCCAGTGCATGCCGGTGGTCTGGCCGTCGTAGACCTGCATGCGATACATTCCCAGATTGCGCTTGCCGGAGCGGGGATCGTGGGTGACGACGCAGGGCAGGGTGATGAAGCGGCCAGCGTCATGGGGCCAGCACTTGAGGATGGGGAAGTAGTTGAGGTCGAAGTGGTCGCGGCGAATCATTTCCTTGCAGGGGGCGTTTTTGGAGGTGACGGTTTTGGGGAAGGCGCTGGAGAGCTCGCCGAGCTGGGGGAGCATTTTGAGCTTGTCGAGAAGGCCTTCGGGGGCTTTGAGGTTGAGGAGAGCGGAGATGCGGTCGGCGATGGCATCGAGATGATCGACGCCGAGGGCCAGGGCCATGCGCCGCTGGCTGCCGAACTGGTTGATGAGGACCTGATGCGAGGGATGGCCCTTTACGTTTTCGAAGAGGAGCGCGGGGCCGCCAGCCTTGGAGACGCGGTTAGTGATCTCGGTGATTTCAAGTTCGGGGGAGATTTCTTCGCGGATGCGCTTCAGTTCGCCGTGCTCATCGAGGGTTTTGATCCAGTCACGCAGATCGTCATAGGCCATGGGGTGCTCCAGGGGAATCGAGAGGCTTCCCCAACCCCATAGTAAGCCCTACTGGTAATGAAATGAAGTCCAGCATCTAGACGAGGATTTGCATTTATATGATTTGCATTTATAATTGGACCAGTTCGGGATAGTGAAGATGAAAAACCGGAAGGAAAGGGCGCCATATGAAGAGAATCAGCCTGCTGGTAATGATAACCCTTGTTTCCGTGCTCACTGCCCGAGCCCTGCCAATCTCCTGGTCGTCGCCTGGCACAACACCAGACTTTGGACAGCAGTATAACTCCGCGTGGAGTAGCGGTTATTGTGCTCCAACCGCTGCGGCTGACGGCATCTACTGGTTAGGCCAATATAATACGAATCTCTTGCAGGGGAATCCTGTCGGCAACGATAGTGGCGCAAGCGCGATCATAAGCCAACTCGGCGGCTTCATGGGGACTGATCCAACCAATGGGACATCAGCCTCTGGTATTGTTAAGGGCCTTAATACTTATTTGGGCGATTACGGCGGTAGCCAGACTTACAGCGTATCGCTGACCTACGCGGATGAAATCGGCGGAGGGACGAACCTGCTCGAGGACATGGAGATTGATTTGATGGGAGGGCAGGTTGTTTTGCCATTGATCATATGGAATGGTACCGACATAGGTCATGTAGTGGATATGACCGGGTGGGACACCAACGACATAACCATCAAAGACCCGGATGCATATCCGTACAGTATTTACTGGTCTGATACAAGCCTGGCAGCAAACATCTCGGGGTACCCGACGAGCCCGATCGATGGAATAGGGATAAGCTATGTGTCCGACGGCTACAATGAGGCAGGCACCATCGAGGGATTCGTAGGCATCAGCGACAACAGCACAGAGTCGTCAGTTCCGGAACCGGGAACATTTATTTTGGTAGGGCTGGGGATGACCTTTCTCTCGCGCCGGGTGCGATGGGCAAAGGGTTAGACAGCATAACCTCGTATTCAACGACGCCGGGATTATCTATTGAGATTTGTTAATATTATCGATGGTTCCGGATGTACAAACCACATTATCTTCAAAGGAGGCAGTTCCATGCGTAAGTATGCGTTTTACATGTTTTCCTGTACTCTAGCGTTCGGACAGTTGATTTCAAGCGCACAGACTGCTGAAATAAGCCAAAAACGGGCAATTGAAAGCCTTCCGCCTATCATTGCCTCGGGCCTGCAGGCATACAAAGATAAAGGTCCGGATGAAGCCGTGCGAGCCTGGATTAAAGGGAGCGCGCTCGATGGAAACAAGGATGCCCTGACTCAGGCAAACAACATGCGTCAGTTTCAAGACTTTTACGGCGCGTATCGGTCGTTTGAGGTCATCAGCACACGAAATATATCGTCCAAAACACAGGTTATTTATATGGTCCTGGAATACGACAAGGGACCGATTTTTGCCAAATTTATCATCTATCGACCAGATAAGGACTGGATTATGGTCAACTTCAAATTCAACACCAAAGAAGACGTAATTCTTCCAACGGCAGTTCATACGGAATGAAAAGCAAAACGACTTTTGGCAGGCAATAACCTATCTCGCAAGAGAGCGATCACAGATCGTAGATCTTCTCGATTGTCTTCATGGTCAGGAAGAGCCTGTCAGGATTTGCTGGAAGCGGCAGGAAGTCGTGCTGGAGATAGAAATCCCGCGCTCCGGCTTTGGCGTCAATAATGACGGCCCATGAAGCAACCTGCCGGGAGGCATGCAAGGCTCGTTCCAGTGCGTGCATCAGGAGAAACTCTCCCCAACCCTTGCCTTGCAGAGATCGATCGACAGCCATTCGCCCCAGCAGCGTGACTGGAAGAGGAAACCGCGGCAGCTTGTTGGCCATATCGCCAGGCAGTTCGCCAGCCTGGATGGAATGAGCGGAGAGCGTATAGAAACCAGCGACGGAATGACTATCGGCGGTGAGAACGAAGACTGCAGCCAGTTTGCACTTCTGATCCTGGCCGGCCCGCTGCTGAAGGTAGGCATCAAGTTCGGGGACACCACAGCAAAAGCGTGCTCGATCATGATTCGAATCGAGCGACTCGACTCGGTATTCGGCCGATGGCGCCTTGCGTGCCACTACTTGACCATGCGCTGCTTATAGCGTTTGACGGCGGCCTTCATGCGGGAGCTGGGCTCTGGCGGATTGAGCAGGGCCTGCACAAAGAAATCGCGGTCCCGGTCCTGGAGGGTCCAACTGGTGTGCGACTGAATGGTCCGGATGGCAGCTTCGTCCGCATGTTGCACCATGAAATCGGATAGAGAAAGCCCTCTGAGCCGGGCTGCCCGCTCAATGCGGTTTTTTTGCTCGGGAAGCAGACGAGCCTCCGTCCGCTCAGTGCGTAAAGCCAGCGCCATATGATTCGCCTCCATAGCCCGTACGGATGATTACCGTACATATTTCAAATATACACCATTTTGACTTCGCCGCGCTCAAAAACCTAGTGAAACAACGTTTTGGATAAGCAACCGCATTAGCCAGAATCCATGCCGACCCTTGTTCCCAACGCCCACTACCTCAACACGCACCACCCGTAACGTTGCAGGTTCCCCCTGGGGTGCTTGCAGACAAAGCATACGGACCTGAGCTATATTGGGGGTTGGCGATTCTCACGACCTTGCTCAGGCGTGAAGACTCAACGCAGTAACACAAGCCGTTCCTTCGCGTGGGACGATGAAGCGCCCGAGGAGCCTCTCTCGCGGCGTGCGGAAAAGGGTGCGGCCCAACCGGCGAGCGCGCTTCCCAATATTCCTGTGGAGATGGACGATGCGGAGGAGGATGAGCTTCCTCTGAAGGGAAAGCCTCGCTTTGGCGGGGGCCGCTTTGAGGGGGCTATCAGGCCGCGGCGGCGCAAGGCAAGGATGGCGGGGCGCGTTTTTCTGACGCTGGCCGCAGTGGGTGGGCTGGCCGCCTGCGCTTTTCTTCTCAACAACTTCCTGAACAGCGATGCACGCTTCCGCATTCAAGGATCAGACAATATAGCCGCGACGGGGCTGACCGAGGTCAGCCGCGCGGAGTTGCTGCCGGTGTTTGGCGAAGACATCGGGCGCAATATCTTTTTTGTTCCGCTGGGCGAGCGGCAGCGGCAACTGGAAGAGATTCCCTGGGTAGAAAAAGCCACGGTGATGCGCCTGCTTCCGGACCAGATCCGGGTCTCGATTGTGGAGCGACAGCCGGTGGCCTTCGTGCGCCAGGGAGCGCAGATCGGGCTGGTGGACGCGAGCGGAGTTCTGCTCACCATGCCGGCGTCCATGATGGCCCAACGGCACTACTCCTTCCCGGTGGTGACCGGCATCGACGCAAGCGATCCGCCTGCTCTGCGCAAGGCGCGGATGGCGATTTACCAGCGGCTGCTGTCGGAGCTGGACGGAAGCGGACAGAAGCTTTCCGAGCAAATATCGGAGATCGACCTGAGCGATGCGGCGGACGCCCGCGTGCAGATGCCGGAGCAGGACGCCGACATCATGGCTCACTTTGGCCAGGACCATTTTCTGGAACGCTACCAGCGGTATAAGGGACACATTGCCGAGTGGCGCCAGCAGTATCCCAAGCTGGCGGCAGTGGACCTGCGCTATGACCAGCAGGTGGTGTTGGAGATGGCAACCGGCAGCAATGCCGCGCAAGCCGGGGAGCAAAGCGCGGAGAGCGATTCCTCATCAGGGCAAATAGCAGAAAACGAACGAAATAAGCACGAAAAGCCCAAAAAGCATACCTCAGGGGCTAAAGCCCCGATTCATTCTGCCAGCTTTATGCTGGGGATAAATCCCCGGCCTACCACCCGAGCGAGCGTTTCCGCAGCCAGTAATACCCTGGCTGATTCCGGCAGCTCTAATGCCAGGGCTAAAGCCCACAATGATTCTATTGGCCTTATGCGGGGGTTGAAACCCCCGCCTCCCTCCGTTAAGGCTAAGACCACTGCGGCGAAGAATACGAATGGGAAGACACGGACGTCAGCCAGCGCTGGCAAGGTGAAGACAGCTGGTGCAAGGAACACGAGCACGAAGGCAAGAAATGCGAGTGTGAAAGCCGGGAAGGCTTCCACGACAATCGACGCAATGAATAAGAAGCGCGCGGCGGGCAAACGCGCCGCGCTGAACGTGAGCCAGCAGAAGACCGCCCCAACCAGTCCTGCAGCATCGTCCGCGGGACAGGGTCAGTGAGCGCCATGAGCCAGATTCGTGATGACCTGATCGTAGTGCTGGACATCGGCAGCGCGTGGACACGCGTGCTGGCGGCGGAATTGAATGATGGCGCGCCGCGCTATTGCGGGCACGGGATAGTGGAGTCGGCGGGGATGCGCAAGGGGCTTATCGCGGAGCTTGGGCCGGCGGCCAAAGCGGTGGAAGCGGCGGTGAAGCAGGCCGAGTTTACAGCGCGCATCAATATAGATCAGTGCGTGGTGGGCGTGGGCGGACCGCACATTCGGGGGCTGAATAGCAACGGGGGAATCGAGTTGGGCAGCCGCATGCGGGAGATAGACGCGGAGGACGTGCAAAACGCGGTCAAACGGGCGCGCTCCATCGAACGGCCGCCGGACCGCAGAATTCTGCACCTGTTGCGCCGCCAGTTCATTCTCGATGACCAGCCGGGCATCTTCGACCCGGTGGGCATGGTGGGCAAGAAGCTGGAAGTGGAGCTGCACATCGCCACCTGCTCGGGCAGCGCGCTGCAAAGCACGGTGACCTGCGCCAACCGAGCCGGGCTGGAGGTGATCGACGCGGTGCTGGAGTCAGTAGCCGCCGCCGAATCCACTCTATCGGCTGACGAGCGGGATCTGGGCATATGCCTGCTGGACATCGGCTGCCACTCCACCGACCTGGTGGTGTTTTATGAAGGCGCGGTGGTGCATACAGCCTCGATACCGGTTGGGGGACAGCACTTTACCAATGACCTGGCGATAGGGCTGGAGATGCCGGTGGCGCAGGCCGAGGAGCTGAAGCGCCTGTACGGCAACGCGGTGGTGACGGACGTGCCGATGGACGCGGAGATTGAGATTGCCAACCCGCGGCCGCAGATGTTGAACCTGCGCAGGATGGCGGAGATTCTTCAGCCGCGGGCCTGCGAGCTGCTGCAACTGGCGAAAAAGAACCTGCGCGATGCAGACGTGCTGGAAGCGCTTTGCGCGGGCTGCGTGCTGACCGGCGGCGGGGCTATGCTGCGCGGAATGCTGGACATTACCGAGAGCCAACTGCGGGTTCCGGCGCGCATTGGAAAGCCCGTGCGCCTCTCGACGAATATGCCCGGCGAATTGGTTCATCCCAGCTTTTCCGTGGCCATCGGGATGATTTTGTATACCCAGCGCACCAGAATGAGCAGCGCCTCGCAGGGCGGCACGTGGCGTTCAAGATTCGGGGAGATGTTTGGCGGCAGTTACTAGGAATTCGAAACAGGCAGCAATGAGGAGGGCGAAGCGCCAATGGAACAGATGAGGAAAGAAGTTGTGGAGATGCGCATTCAGTACCAGGAAGAGATCGCGCACGGCGCCCGCATCAAGGTGATCGGGGTGGGCGGCGGCGGGGGCAACGCGGTGAACCGCATGATTCAGTCGCGCATGGCGGGGGTGGAGTTTATCGCCGTCAACACCGACGTGCAGGCGCTGAAGACCTCGCAGGCTCCGGTCAAGCTGCAACTGGGCTCGCGGCTAACCTCGGGGATGGGCGCGGGATCGAACCCCGACCTGGGGCGGCGCGCCGCATTGGAAGATTCGGAGAAGATCATCGAGTCGCTGGAAGGCGCGGACATGGTCTTCATCATCGCCGGGCTGGGCGGCGGCACGGGCACCGGCGCAGCGCCGGTGATCGCCTCACTGGCCGGCGATATGAACATACTGACCGTAGCCGCCGTCACGCGGCCGTTCGCCTTTGAAGGCAAGCGCCGCCAGCAGCAGGCTGAGCGGGGGCTCGAGGAACTGCTGAAGTGCGTGGACACGCTGATCGTGATTCCCAACGAGAAGCTGCTGGAAGTGGCCAAGGACGCAGGCTTTTTCGAGAGCTTCCGCATCGCCGACGACGTGCTGCGCCAGGGTGTGCAGGGCATCAGCGATATCATCGCCATCCCCGGCATCATCAACCGCGACTTTGCCGACGTGAAGAACACCATGGCCGGCATGGGCCACGCGGTGATGGGCACGGCGGTGCGCTCGGGCGCCAATCGCGCCGTGGAAGCGGCACGCGCAGCTATGTCTTCGCCATTTCTGGAAGCCGGCGCCATGGACGGCGCGCGCGGCATCCTTATTAATATCACCGGCTCCAGTTCGCTCAAGCTTGCCGAGGTCAACGAGGCCTCGCTGCTGATTCAGTCCGCCGCCCACGAGGACGCCAACATCCTCTTCGGCGCGGTGCAGGACGAGAAGATGGGCGAAGAGATCAAGATTACGGTGATTGCCACCGGCTTCCGCGACCACATGCCGGAGCGGCGCAAGCGCATGTTAGAGATGGAAGAAGATACGCCGGTGGTTTCGATTCCGCTGTCCCCTGCCCCGGTGGCGCAAATCTCCCTGGTCCCGCGCAACGACGGGTTCCATGAGCCCGCGGCGACGCCGGTGCTGGCGCCTGTGGCTGTTCCTGTTTTAGCGCCCAAGCCGCGCTTTCTTTCGCAGGAGGAAGACGTGGAGGAAGGGACAGGCGAGGCAAATGAAGCAGAGAAAACGAGCACAGCAGACAAGTGGGATGAGAGTGGTTTCTTCTCCGACCCAGAGCCTGCAACTGTTGCGGAGCCGACCGTGGAGGCGGCCGCGGCAGTAGAGCCTGAAGAACTGGAACCGGCAGCCGCGCCCGCGCCACCGAAGTTTGCCGAATTGGCGGAGGAACCGGCATACACTCCTCTGCCCAGAGAGTACACTCCAGCGATCAGCAGCAGAGTGCGCAATCGTCCTGCACTGGAGGAGAACCGCGTACAACCGGCCTCAACGCTGTTTCCCGAAACGGAAGAGGAGGTGCAGCCGGATTTGGAAAAGCCAACCTTTTTACGCAACTTACAGTTGTAGGGCGGGTTTATTATGAAAGAGACGTTAAAGGGCGTATAGTGCAATATAGCTCACCAATGGCAAGAGGGTAAGATAGCACCGGACAAGGGCTTGCCGGGATGAGAATTGTCTTAAACCGCAACAAAGACTGTAAATTGTGTGCGGTGTGGCCGATTAGAGTGATGTGCCTATTTGGGCCATTGGCAAAGAGTGCACGACAACGATTTTTTTCGTTGGAAAATTGTCACTGAATTCAGTGATGGCAGGTATGCTTTCATCAAGACAGATGCGCTTGCCATGCAGGATGAAAAGGCAGGTAACAACCCTCCGCTCAGGAGACGAACGGCTCGACACTCCATAGGAGAGAGGATACCGGCTGGATGAATTTTACCCGAATTTGGGCTTGCACAATGGTTCTGATCGGTTTAGGCGCAGGCGCCAGTGTTGCGTCGGCGCTGGATGCGCAGCGCCCGCTGCAGCACAGAAAAACAAACGACTCCCATCTGACAGAGCCCCATCGCACGGCCAGACCTCACGCCACTGCTCATGCAGCCACGCCGGCAGCCCACAAGCCGACAGTCACGCACGCAGGAACGAGTCATAGCACGACCGCTCATGGCACGACCGCTCATGCCGGGACGACACATAGCAGCGTGACGCATGCTAGCGTTTCTCACGCAGCGCCCAAGACAACGCCCGCA
>Ga0326727_10005566_pt1 | contig 35806 bp, 29 predicted proteins | sample MB2enrmetagenome_FD_207643 | JGI IMG/M metagenome (GOLD analysis project Ga0326727, IMG submission 207643) | Lab enriched peat soil microbial communities from McLean, Ithaca, NY, United States - MB29MY | ecosystem: Environmental > Terrestrial > Soil > Wetlands > Peat | place: USA: New York...
GTGGACCCTGCCACAAACGCGCCGTGAGATCCAACGCCTATTATTTACCTGGACCGGCAAGTGTGCGTATTGTGGCAGCGTAATTCGCAAGCGGAACCGCTCTCCTTAACTTAACGTAGTAGTATTACTGCCTACTGGTTTACGCGGCGCGGGCAGCGCTGGCGGGCCGTCGTGAGTGGAAGCCGCTCACCAGCGCCTTTGAGACCTCTTCGCGCTGGATCTGGTTGGTGCCTTCGTAGATCTGCGTGATCTTGGCGTCGCGCATATACTTTTCCACCGGGTAATCGTGCATGTACCCGTAGCCGCCAAACACCTGCACCGCGTCCACCGTGACTTCCATGGCCACGTCCGAGGCAAAGCACTTGCACATGGCGGAGTAGAGCGTGGGCCGCTCCTTGGGTTGCGTATCGATGTGGCGCGCCGTGGCATAGACGAGCGCGCGCGCGGCTTCGATCTTCATGGCCATATCAGCCAGCAGGAAACGCAGTCCCTGGAAGGAACCAATCGGCGCGTCAAACTGTTTTCGGGTGCAGGCGTACTCGAGCGCCAAATCGAAAGCGCCCTGCGCAATCCCCACCGCCTGAGCGCCCACTCCGGGACGTGAGACGTCGAAGGTGCGCATGGCCGTGATGAACCCCGTGCCTTCACGTCCCAGGCAATTCTCCACCGGCACGCGGCAGTCCTGAAAGACCAGTTCGCGGGTGGCGGAGGCGCGAATCCCTAGTTTGTCTTCTTTCTTGCCGAAAGTGAATCCCGGCGTGCCCTTCTCAACCACGATGCAGGAGGCGCCGCGCGGACCCTTGGCGGGATTGGTGAGGGCGATAACAGAGTAGAGTTCCGCTTCGCCGCCATTGGTGATCCACTGTTTGGTTCCATTCAGCACGTAGTGGTCGCCGTCGCGCAAGGCGGTGGTGCGCACGGCCGCGGCGTCCGAACCGGCCTGAGGTTCGGTAAGCGCGAAGGCCGCCAGCCGCTTGCCGGAGGCGACCTCCGGCAGCCATCGCTGCTTCTGTACCTCGCTGCCGGAGAGGATGATCGGCAGGGCGCCGAGTGCCGTGCCCGCAAAACTGAGCGCGATGCCGCCGCATGCTTTGGAGAGTTCTTCGGTCACGATCACCATGTTCATGATGGGCGTACCCTCGGGCATCCCCCCATAGTTTTCGTCAATGAAAACCCGAAACAGATCGGTCTGCGCGAGTATTTTCACAATCGGCCAGGGAAACTTGGCGTCGCGGTCATATTCAGCCGCCACCGGCCGGATTTCCTTTTCGGCAATCTCGCGAGCAAGATCTCGAATGGCTCTTTGATATTCAGTGAAGCCGTAATCCATAATGAGAATAACTCCCCCTCCAGCGTGGATGATCGAAACTCGAAATTCGAAACTAGAAACTGGAAAATCGAAACTGGATTGGAACTTCGGAACTGGAAACGGAATCCAACCCCGCCACTCGTTGCGATTTTGGAGTTGAAACTCCCATCTTCCAGTTTCTATTTTCCATTTTCGCATTTCGACTTTCGATTTTCGGCTACCCTCCCTCCGGGCCACCCTCCCACAGGGATGGCTTAACTAGCCACGCCTCGCCGCCGCGGAAGGCAAAGCGGCAGCATTCGTCAAGATCCCCGGCCCGAAACGAACTCACGTCGATCTCCCCTTCCAGCGAGCCCGGCTTGGCAAGAACCTGAAGCGCGTAGACCAAAGGCAAGACACTCGCGTTCACGTCTCGCAGAGCGACCTCGATTCGATCCACACGGGCGACAATTTCAAAATCTCCGTAGGAATAAAGTCCTGCTGTGCGCTCCAGAAGTTTGCGAATGTCATCCGCAGCCGTGGGAACCCCGTCGAAATTGAATTTGCCGTTCAACCGTTGGTAAGGCTCAGGCACAACCGAGACAGGCTGGCTTCGGTATTGTTCCCAACTCGCATGCGTATAATCAGGCCGCGCCCAGGCAATCGTTAAGAATCCGCCTTTCCCAACCTTTACCCTCACGTACTGTCCGTTGACTCCATCCTGGTAGTAGACTGTACCCCCGCCCACCTGAGCGCGTTCCTCATCGCTCACTTGGCTAAGGAACTCAACCATTTCCCGGACGATCTCCGGGAGCACGGGTCGGTCGTCGGGTTGGACATGGCGAACCTCCAGCGACACCGACTCAGGCACAAACTCCAGCCACGTCGCTTCAATGCGTTCAAGCTTTTGCTGGGTATCCAGGCTAAGCTTCCCCAGTTTCACCTGCCCTAAACAGCCCAAATGAGTGCGCATTTTTCACTCCCTCCCGCGGGTCACAGAGACAAAGTGTGCGTATTCGCCCTCCCACATTGACAGATAGGCATTTTGGGGGCCGAACGGACTAATCGTCTGCCGCGCGACGATTTTGCCACAGGTCGGTTCAAGAATATAGCCTTTTATTTGCACAGCGAATGCTGCGTTGCCCGGCCGTCTCCTTATTGCGAGCAACCAAAAAGCCGCTTTCGTTATATCCGTGGCGTGTTACGCTGTCATTCTGAGCACCAGCGAAGAATCTCGGCAGTATTCCCATTTCCGGAGGAGACGATGAACAGACCCTTTCAGTTCTTCACGCTAGCTGTTGCTCCTTTGTTTGCCCTCGCCGCATCTGCGGGCGCCGGCCAGTCCACGGCACAACCGGTCACGATTGAGTATTATTATAAGCTGGCGCCCGGTGGCAACTCAGAGTGGCTCGCCCTCTACAAGAAGAACCACAATCCGCTTCTCAAGCAATTGATGAAAGAAGGGCTGCTCAAGAGCGAGAGGCTCTACACCCGGCGCTTTCATGCCGAAAGTCCCGCTTGGGATTATAAAATAGTGATGACTTGGCGCGACTGGGCAGCCCTGGAAGAGGCGCACAACCGCGAACCGGAGATTCTCAAGTCGCTCTATCCCAACAAAGAAGACCATGACCAGCAGGAAAAACGCCGCTGGGAATTGACCCTAGCCCACTGGGACGATGTGCTTGATGAGGTTCCGCTCGATTAGTGAAGTGGCTAGTGCCTGGTGGCTGATAGCGGAAGTCCGTACTCGACAGGTTCGATCCTCGCCGGCTGACGTGAATGACAGTACGCCTCAGCATCGTACCGTATTGAAATACGGCATGCATGCTGGTATGATCGACGCATGACAAAAGAACAGATGAAGAAACTTACCATCCTTGTCCCTAAGGATTTGCTGCGCAGGGCACAGAGGGCAACGAAGGCGGGTGCCACTCCCACAGTGCGCAAGGGCTTGGAGCTCTTGGCAGCCCACGATGTTTATGACCAACTGCGTGCTTTGCAGGGAAAAGTCAAATTCAGCCTCACCTGGCAGGAAATGCGAGGAGAAGAATGATCTGTGCCGACACTAGTTCCCTCGTGGCCTTGCTGGGCGGCGGACTGGGACGCGACGTCGACTTGGTTCGACAGGCCCTGACTGATCGAATACTCTGCGTTTCGCCGGCCTCAGTCACAGAACTGCTAAGTGACCCTGACCCTTCGCCCTCCTTGGAGAAGTTGGTCACCCAAATACCCCGATTAGAAATCAGTGAGGGATACTGGGAACGTGCGGGAAAGCTCCGGGCGCGAATGTTTCGCCAGCAACTCCGGCCGAAATTGGCGGATACTCTGATCGCTCAAAGCTGCCTCGACCACGGCGTACCCTTGGTGACCCGGGACCGCGGTTTCTCTTCGTTTCAGAAGTTCGCCGGCCTGCGCGTTCTGGCGATTGGTGATCTCCTGCAATGACAATACCTCGCTGCCCTTACTTCTTCCGTGGAGGTTGCGAGGGCCGCATCTCGATGCGGCTGGCGAGCGTTCCCACTGGGAACGTGTAGAGGTCAACCACCGCCTTGGCGATGTCTTCACCGGAAAGCTTCCAACTGTCGTGGCGCCTGCTCCCCGGCGCTCCCCCGAAGTCCGTATCCACGCTTCCGGGCATGATGTAACTTACCCGAATGCCGTCGTAGCGGACGTCCTGCATCATGGCCTCGCTGAATCCATTGAGCCCAAACTTCGAGGCGTTGTAGGCGCTTCCGCCTGGGAAGGGATTCACCCCCGCAAGGCTGGAAATATTGAAGATGTATCCACCCCCTCGCTTGCGCATAAAGGGGATCGCCTCGCGGCAGCAGTAGAACACACCCGATAGGTTCGTGTGGATCGTGGCGTCCCAATCCTCGGGCGTGAGCTGATCCACCGGCTTCATAATTCCTATTCCGGCATTATTCACAAGGATATCGATTCCTCCGAAGTGCTCAGCGGCAGTGTGAATCAGCTTTCGGCAGTCTTCATAGCGGCCCACATCCGCCATCATGCCTTCAACTCGGGCATCGCCATGCGCACGCAGTTTTTCCAGCGACTGCTTCAGAATCTCCGCGTCGCGGGCACAGATGTAGACGTTTGCACCTTCTTTAACCAGCCTTTCCGCGATGCAATAACCGATTCCGCGTGATCCGCCGGTGACTACGGCAATTCTATCTTTCAGCTTGTTTGTCATCAGGAATCCTCCCTCCCTATGCAGGATGCTAACAGACTAAACCGTAAGCAGGGCTGTGGGCAATCGCATGATCGAGAGGTCGCAGACTCCGCGTTCAGAAGAGGCCTTACACAGAGGCCACTGAGACCCTCCGGGTGCTCCGTGTTCGAGCTCGCGGGGGACGGAGGACACGGAGAGAGTCGTTGTCTTCAATCGACAATCAGCAATCATCAATCGGCAATCTCTGTCGGGGTCACGTCCCAGCCGGGACGGTCTCTGGAACTCGCCCAAAGCGCCGATGACGGGCCCGGAACTCGCGGACTGCCCACTCGAGGTCGGCGGCGTCAAAATCTGGCCACATGCGGTCCGTGAAGACCAGTTCCGCGTAGGCGCACTCCCAGAGCATGAAGTCGCTCAAGCGCTGCTCGCCGCCCGTGCGGATGAGCAGATCCAGTTCGGGAACCGGAGTCCGGTCGTTGCCAACCGCGGCGAGAAGGCGCGCAAACTCTGCTGGCGCGGCTGCTTCGGCCAACAATCGCGCGGCAGAGACGATAGCGTCGCGGGACGAATAATCGATCGCCAGACGCAGGTGCAGCCCTGCGCCCTCGAGCGTTGCGGCTTCGGCGGCCTCGATCGCGGCCACCAGCGAGGGCTCGAGCCGATCGCGGCGCCCGATAACACTGGTCCTTATTCCGGCGCCCACCCACTCTGCCACCGATGAGCTCAGGAACTCTTCAAAAATGCTCATTAATTCCCGGATTTCGCCGGCAGGTCGTTGCCAGTTGTCGGATGAAAAGGAGTGCAGCGTGAGCGTCCCGATCCCCAGGGCCGGGGCGGCCTGGACCGCGCCACAGACAGCGGCCACGCCGGCGCAATGTCCGGCGCTGCGCGGCAGGCCTCGTGCGGCTGCCCATCGCCCGCTTCCGTCCATAATGATGGCCGCATGAATGGGAGGGCAGGTCCCGTCGCCTGGGTCTTGACGTAGGGGCGGCCCTTGTGGCCGCCCAGGGACAACCGCCCGGGCTGCGCCTGCGGTGCGACTTCCAAAGGACTTTACCATACAAAGCATCCGCCCAAAAAATTTTCGCCCGCCGATTACCTCGGGCGCATGGACTCGATCAGAGATTCCATGTGATCCAGATAGCCCTCCAGGGCCCGCCGGCCGGTCGGGGTGAGCCGGTAGACGGTTTTCGGCAGGCGGCCCACGAAGTATTTCTCGCAAATTACGTACTCCGCTTCCTCGAGCCGGCGCGCGTGCACGCTCAGGTTCCCATCCGTGGTCCTCAACAATTTCTTCAGATCGTTGAAGCTGAGCGATTCGTTCACCGCCAGGGCGCTCACCATGCCCAAACGAATGCGCTCGTGAATTAAGCGATCCAGTTCGGGGGGCGCGCCCAGCGGCGCCCTGCTCCGTAATTGCCGCGCTTCCTGAACCAGCCGGCTCGCGCTGGCAGCACGGGCCGCAGTATTGGAATTCTCTCTAGCCACCGTACCTCCTTGCAATAATCGTCCCGAAGAGGATGTGAAGCCCGCCGAACCCCGCCGCCATGATTGAGTTGGCCCAGGCAGGAGGGCAGAGCAGCGCTGCCATTCCCGCGAACATGAAACACAGACCCATGATCGGGACGACCTTTACGGAGTAAGCCCCGCCCGTCACCACACCGGCCCCGTAGAGCAGCAGCCAGACGCCGGGCAGCAGGTTAAATACGCCGGCGCGGTAAATCACGACGCTGAGCGCCGCAGCCGCGAGCATGGGAGGGAACAAGCCGAAGACAAACTTACGGCCAGGCCTTGAAAACAGAGGCGTCTGCGCCTTGCGCGCCTTCCAGAAGGCAGCCGACGCGCCCACCGCAAAAGCGCACAGCGCCTCCAGGCCCCACACCGCAACCCACCAAACCACCTGTGCGCGGAGCGAGGCAATAATCGCCGCGCCCAAGGCCGTGATGCCGATCATCACCCCGCCCCATCCCGGAACGGCGGTGAAGGAGGCGGCGCTTTCCATGGTCTCGCGGATGAAGCGCAAATCGTCGATGGCGTGGGTTGGCACGGGCGCCGGCCTGGAGCGCCGTGACCGGGCTGGACCCGCGCATGTCATACGGTGTTTATAGCGGAGACGCGGAGCCTTGTCAAGTACTTTGTGATACAAAGTCCAGCCTGCAGCACACCGGCGCGGAAGTCACTCAACAGCCCTCTCCCCATGGGGCTGGGCGTGTCCCACATCTGCGTCAGCTTGCCGAGAACGCCTGTCTTTCCTATACTGGCAACCATGAAGGGAAATAACTCAATCAATCTCCGCAGCCGCGATTGGTTTGGAAAAGACGACCGCTGGGGGCTGGCGCACCGCGCCTGGCTGCGCGCCGAAGGCTTCAGCGAACGGGTGTTCGAGGGCAAGCCGGTGATCGGCATCTGTAATTCCTGGAGCGAGTTGAACAATTGCAACGCACACTTGCGCCAAGTGGCGGAAGCCGTGAAGCGAGGGGTATGGGAAGCAGGGGGATTTCCGCTTGAGTTCTGCACCATCTCGCTGGGCGAAATGCTGATGAAGCCCACCACCATGCTCTATCGCAACTTGATGGCGATGGACGTGGAGGAATGCATTCGCGCCTACCCCTTGGACGGTGTGGTGCTCCTTTGTGGATGCGACAAGACCACTCCGGCTCAATTGATGGGAGCGGCCAGCGCGGATGTGCCGGCGCTCATGGTTCCCGGAGGACCCATGCTGCGAGGCATGTGGCACGGTACGGAACTCGGCTCCGGAACGGATGTACGCCGCTTTTGGGAAGCGGTCCGGGCGGGGCAGTTGAGCGAGGAGGAGTGGTGCGAAATCGAGAGCTGCGTCTCGCGCAGCGCCGGCCACTGCACGGTGATGGGCACTGCTTCCACAATGGCCAGTCTCGCCGAGGCGCTGGGCATGACTTTGCCGGGCGCGGCGGATATTCCCGCCGTCGACTCGCGCCGCCTCTCGATCGCCGAGCAGAGCGGGCGACGCATCGTGGAAATCGTGGGCGAGGACCTTCGCCCCTCTCAAATCCTCAGTCCTGCGGCCTTCGAGAACGCCATCAGTCTACTCATGGCGCTTGGAGGCTCAACCAACGCCATCATTCACTTGGTGGCCATTGCCGGACGCTTGGGTATCGCTCTGCCCCTTTCGAAATTCGATGAGATCTCCCGAACGGTCCCGGTGCTGGCGAATGTGAAGCCTTCAGGTAAATTCCTGATGGAGGATTTCAGTTACGCCGGAGGAGTGCCGGCCGTGATGAAGGAGATCGCTCCACGCCTTCACCTCGAAGCGTTGACCGCCAGCGGAAAGACGCTGGGGGAGAACATCTCCCGCTCCGCGTGTTTCAATCGGGAGGTCATCAAACCGCTCAGCCAGCCGCTCTACCCGGAAGGAGGTCTCGTCGTCCTGGGCGGAAACCTCGCCCCCTGCGGCGCCGTCATTAAGCAATCCGCCTCTTCGCCTCATTTGCTGCAGCACAAGGGCAAGGCCGTGGTGTTCGAGAACAACCGCGACCTGCTGGCCCGGATTGACGATCCACATCTCGAAGTGGATGAAGATTCAATCCTGGTCCTCAAGCATGCCGGCCCCAAGGGCGCCCCAGGCATGCCGGAATGGGGCCACCTGCCGATCCCCGCCAAGCTACTCAAGGCCGGGGTGAAAGACATGGTGCGACTCAGCGATGCCCGCATCAGCGGCACCAGTTTTGGCACCATCGTGGTTCATATCGCGCCCGAGGCCGCGCTCGGCGGCGCGTTGGCCATCGTCAAGGATGGGGACGAGATCGAGTTGGATGTAGATGAAAAGAGACTGGAATTGCTGCTGCCGGAAGCTGAAATCAGAGCGCGGCTGGCCCAATGGACGCCGCCGGCCGCACACTATTCCCGGGGTTACGGAAGGATGTACCTCGAGCACATTCTCCAGGCGCACCAGGGTTGCGACTTCGATTTCCTTCTCGGCCACGACTCCGGCGACGATACTAACCCTTTGCGAAGGTTCCCTAATCCCGCGCTTTAAGGACTGTTCGTCCCCTTGACAACCTCACCCTAGATCGTGTATTAACTCTTCCGTGAAATGAGTCCCACTGCGCGACCTATTCACATCGCCGCCGATGTGCTACCGTGCGGCCCAATGGCCGCAACCAAGTGTATTTCTCCGTGTCCTCTGTGCCTCTAAACCTCCCTTCAAGGCAGAGAACACGGAGGGCTCCGTGACCTCGCTGTTTAGTCTTTCGTGGCACAGAGAACGCGGAGAAGGAAGAATCTGCGCGACACCACTCCGTCGCAGAAACTACTACTACGGGGGCCGGTGTTATGGTTTCCCTACTGTGTCCTCATTGTGGATCGTCGCGGGTCAACAAATCGCCGAGCGGCCAACACCTCATGTGTGTCGACTGCCAGCGGGTCATCGTTCAGGACCGGGTCAAGAAGCCCCGGGGTCGACGGATTCAAGGCAGACCGCGTCGCCCGCCAGCGGATCCCCGTCCTGAACCGGCAAACTGAAGACCTGCGCCTTCCGTCAATCGTCGGGATCGTCTTGTGCTGTTTCCCCAATGGCGCAAACCTATTTGACACGACTGCCGGCCTCTGCCAGCCTTATCGAGGGCGCCAAGCAGCGCCATCCACCAGTTCAAAATCCGAGACACTCGCCCGGCTCTTGCTGGTTTTCATTGTCTTTGCGCTCCCCGTTCGAGCTGCTGCGAACCTCCAGGATTTCCTGAACGGCCTCATGCAGAACCAGAAGGGGAATGTCCTTGTCTCAGATCCCCGCACAGGTTGTCTGCTCGCAGTCTGGAACTCTCGTGAGGCTTTTGGGGCGGCCTACCCCCCGGGATCGACGGCCAAACTGTTTACAGCCACTGCGGCGATGCAAGAAGGCTTGGTTTCACCCTCGGAAGAGATCTTTTGCCGGAGGGTTCCAGAACTGCTAGGTGAGCCCTTCCACTGTTCCCACCCCGCGGCTGATGGTCCGTACAATCTGGCCTCGGCGCTCGCCAATTCCTGCAACTATTTCTTCGTGAGATTGAGTCTGCGAATCTCTGCCGCCCAACTGGCGCATTGGTTCGCCGCCTTTGGGTTGGGTAGTCCTCCAGGCCAGGTCCGAATCGAAGCGGATGATGCCGGTAAGGCCCGGGCCGCACTCGGAGAAGAAGGGGCGACGCTTTCCTCTGCCCAACTCTTATTGGCCTATTCGGCTTTTGCCAACCGGGGGCAAGCCTACCGTTTGGTCAGGGGCAGTCCTCATGGCCGCCCCAGGGCGGCCACAAAGGCCGCCCCTACAGACCCTGCCCTTATTGTTCGGCTGCGACCCGAAACTTTAGAAGTCCTATCTGCTGGCCTCGAAGGGTGTGTGCGATTTGGTACTTGCCAGGCGAGCGCAGTCGAGGGAATTCGTATTGCCGGAAAAACGGGCACGGCGGCGGCTCGCGACAGCAGCGGAGTGACCCACGCTTGGTTTGTCGGCTATGCGCCGGTGAACAAACCCGAAATTGCTTTGGTGGTTTTTCTCGAGCGCGGCACCGGCAGGCACGACGCGGCTTCGCTCGCCGGCAGAATCTTCAAATTCTATTTTGGGCATTCCAGCGAAAGCCGCGTCATTCCCGCGAAGCTTGTCCTCGGCGAACGCGGGGGAGCGGGAATCCAGCTTGTTGGGCCGTAGACCCACGCCTGCGCGGGGGTGACGAAACCTACGACTTTCATTACCATGGGCGGGCCGTAGGCCCATGACCACTCCCGACGACAGCGAACGGGCTCAACATGAAAGGTTCGAAATTCCTCAACGCGCTCGGTATTCTTGGGATCTGCCTTGCTCTGGAGAACGCCTCGCTCGCAGCTCAAGACTTTAAGGTCGAACTCTTTTCCGGACGGCCTTTCAAGGCGCTGGAATTGCAAGCTGAAGGGGCGAAAGCAAGTCTCTGCGACCTTCGCCGCCCGAGGGACTGCGTGGCTTTGCAGCCTGGTACAAGAGCTAACTGCGAGAGAGCCGGCACGAAGGTCCGGTGTAGTTCTCCGCAAGGTTCCCGAGAGTTCCAGGGCCTATCTGTTGTCTCTTCATCGCCCGTTCAAGCGACCCCTAAGTTTCTAAACGCTCGAGCGCGGGATGCGGTCTTGCTCCGTAAGCTCCAGATTAGCCCCTCCCACACTGGGCTGTTGCTAATTATGCCCACTGACCTCGAATCCTATGTGTGTGGGGTCCTTGCCGGGGAGGCTGCCACTTTCCACTCTTCAGCGGGGCGCGAGGCCATGGCAATTCTCGCCCGCACTTGGGCGATCCGTTGGCGCGGCCGGCACCAGGCGCAAGGATTCGATTTCTGCTCCCTGACTCACTGCCAAGCCTTTCGCCCTCCAGACCTGGGAGTGGTTCGGGAACCACCCCCACAAGTGGGTAGCGCAGACCTGCCGTCCAAGGTCGGCGGCTTTTCCGCGGTCCTCGAGACTCGGGGCCAAGTCTTGCAATTCCGGGGCGAAACCATTGACCCCTATTTCAGCGCCGATTGTGGAGGTATGACGGAGGCGGCTGGAAATGTGTGGCCCGATCGCGCGCAGCCATATCTGGTCAGCATCCACGATCCTTATTGTGCGGGCAGTGAACATGCCTCCTGGCGAAGAGAATTGTCTCTGAAGGAGACTGAAGAGATCATCCGCACGGACATGCGCGTGCCCCTGGCGGGCCCGCCTACCAGGGTCAGCATCGCGAAGACCGACTCTTCGGGGCGCGCGCAGATTCTGCTGGTGGAAGCGGGCATGGAGCGGCAGGTGGATGCCAACGAATTCCGCTATGCGGCAAACCGGCGTTTGGGCTGGGCCACTCTGAAAAGCAACCGCTACACGCTCGAACAGCGAGGCGGCTCGCTCATATTCACCGGTCGCGGACTGGGTCATGGAGTGGGTCTTTGCCAGGCGGGCGCCGACGAGATGGGCAGGCTGGGCCGCTCAGCGCAACAAATCCTCGCCTTCTACTTTTCCGGAACCAGCGTGGCGCTCCTCGGTGACGCACCGGCGGATAGCGTGGCCTCGAGTGAGCACTTCGAGATTTCATTCCCTGCCACACAGCAGGAATGGGCGCCGCAGACACTGGAAACACTCGAGCACGCACGGGGGGAACTGCGCTCACGCATAGCGCAGATCGGTGTTCCAAGTTCTGCGGCTGATGCAGAACTCAGCAGCAGCCGCGTTCGAGTTCGAACCTTTTCGACCACGTCCGCTTTCGTTCGAGCCACCGGACGGCCGGGTTGGTCGGCAGCGGCCAATGATGGTGAATCGATCGCGCTTCAACCGCTGGGCCTACTGGTGCGAAAGGGGATTCTGGAATCAACGTTGCGCCACGAACTGACTCACCTGATTGTGCACCGCGCCCGCGCCTCCAGCGTCCCCCACTGGTATGAGGAAGGCCTGGTTCTCTACCTGACGCACGAGCACATCGAGCCCGTTCGAAGCCAACTCGCCCCGGGACGGAGTCTTGAGGAAGCAATTTCCCACCCGCGCTCCGAAGCCGAAATGAAAGCGGCCTACGCGCTGGCGCTCGAGCGCGTGCGAAAGATCGCCGAGCAGCGAGTAGAAGGGGAACTGTGGCGGATCTTGCAACAGCCCTCCGCCCAAGATTTGCACCGCCTCGTCGAACCGTGATGACGCAGCCGACAATGGTCGATGAAAGGCCCTCTCCCCAAGGGCTGAGCGTGTCCCACATCTCTGGCTGGACACCGGGGCTGCCCAAGTTGGAAATATAGCCCTCTCCCTTGGGGAGAGGGTGTCCGGCGACGGCGCTTTCTCCAGCCGTCGCCGGACGGGTGAGGGGTTGCTTCCGTTCGCAAACCACCTTGTCCGGCTAAAGCTTCGCATCCGCTATAGTCCCCCCGTGCGGCCTGCCCCTTGCGGCGCAACCCAACCGCGGCTCAAAACGCCACATCGTCCTTGTTGCGCGACTGGAGGCTGAGGGCAAAGGTCCGCAAAGCGGAAGAACAAGTCAAATGGCAAATCGCAAATGTCAAAAGTCAAAGGTACGCGGGGTCGCTACTTTTGCAATTTGCCTTTTGCGTTTTGACTTTTGACTTGCTCTGTTGATTCGTGCAAGAGACCCCTCACCCGTCCCGCTCCGGCTGGTGAAAGCGCCGTCGCCGGACACCCTCTCCCCAAGGGAGAGGGCTGTTGATTCAGTTCTACCCCCGGTGTCCAGCCAAAGATGTGCGACACGCTCAGCCCCACGGGAGAGGGCTGTATTTTCAAATTCGGCCCCTGCTCTCCACCGAGTGGCTCACCGTTCATGTGCCGTGGCAGATTGCTGGTGCTCGGGTAGGTAAGACGCGACCACGGTCGGCGAATTCAGCCGTGCCAGGCAAAGCAACCAGAACAGCCATCCTGCCGCGAGGAGAATCAGCACCAACGTCACGCGCAGGGCTAACTGTGAATAATCCCAGAAACCGGCTGCAACCGTGGGCCGCCAGTTCGCCAGCACGTAGGCGGATCCCCCGAAGACAACTACACTAAGAAACCCCGTCCAGAATGGGATTCCGAAACATCCGGCCAGCAGGACTTTGCCAATTTGCCGGCGTGCCTGCTGCCAACCGCTTCTAAACAAAACCGTGAGGAAGCCAAGGAGGGAGCCCACGATCGCAACCCAGATCAGGCATTCAACCGCTGTTATCCATCTATCAATCATCAAATGACCTACCGGCGCTTCAAAATGGAAGGTGAGAAAAGAGGCGAGTTCAATAGAGCGTTGGTTCACCCAACCGAAGAACTCCGCCAGCGCCAACCCGATGGCCGACGCCGCAACCAGCCACACAAGGGTCTCGGCAAATCGCTTTCGGCCGAGTCGGACCAAAACCGCGAAGGAGAGCGCCCGTGCATCCTCACTCGCGACCTGCACTGCGCCCGCGACGCTTCCCGCAAGCGCTGCCGCTGCCGCAAGCACTTGCCCGATGGCCCAAACAAGGCTAAGCGTTAAGAGAAATACTGAGGACTCCGGAATCCACAGCCACTCGTAGGCGGCCAGCGCCCACAGGCCAAGAAAGGCTGCCAGCACGACGAGCCCAGAAAGACTGTGCGCCAGCACCCTGGCGCCCCAGCCCCATACTTCAAAGTTCCTTTTCATCTTGCTCGACTCTCCGATCGCAAATGGGTCCTGCCCTCTCCCGAGGGGAGAGGGTGGACCGCGACGGCGCTTTCACCAGCCGGCGCGGGCCGGGTGAGGGGTCAGTTGCGCGGCGAGGAAGGTTCAGACAGCCCGACATCAGAAAGTAACCCCTCACCTGGCTCGCGCCGCTCGCCACCCTCTCCCCAAGGGAGAGGGCTAAGACATCAAAACATCAAAACACCATTATGGCGGCGCTGCAATCGTGACCCCTGTTGCTCTCGTGGAGGCTTGTCGCGCCGGCTCATACATGGGCAACACCCTTGCTGGGGTCGCCTGAAACGAGCCCGGCGTGACGGCCTTCAAGAGGTAATGGAATTGACCCTGGCCGCGTTGAAACATGGTGGAGAAGAGGGCAGCCCGATCGTCATGAAACTCGCGCCGGGTGTAATAGAAATCCCACCACGTTGGCCTTTCCCTCAGCTCGTACAATCCTTCCTGCTCGATGAACTCAAACCCGGCAGGAATAGGATCTTCGATTTCCAGGTATTGCTCGTCGCGCGTACTGCTGACCGTCAGCCGCACCACCACCACGTCGCCTGCTTCGACGGGGCCCTCCAACGGCTTCTCTTCATAAACAATTCGATCCCCCTGCCTTTGTGGAACCAGCTTGAGGTAGTCACGTACCACGTTCAGCGCCATACCGCCCTCGGGAGCCGGCTTGGGTTCGCGGGAAAAATACGTGGCTGCTGCTGACCAATAAAGAACGCCGGGGCCTGACTTCACCACTCGGGCCTGATTCTCCCCCGCGTGGACGGCGGGCGAAGCAGCGGTGATGACGATAGGAAGCGGATTGTTGACGTCCTTCTCGGTCACTTGCCGTTCGGCCAATTTCTGCCCGTTCAGGAAAACCGTGAACGTGTAGTTCGCTTTGAGTTCACCTGACACCTTGAGGTAATCGATCAAGCCATAAATGGCCGTCGCCGTCTGCTCTGTCGAGTCCCAGTAGTAGCCGTCAGAGCGGTGATCAATCAACCAGCGAGCGGCTTTGGGCAAAAGCTCGTTCTTCGGCTCGATATCGGCCAGGGCCTTCACGGCATAGGCGGTGGTCTCAAAGGAGTTGTCCGATGAGAAATCGAGCATTTCCTCCCGCTCGGATTTCCACCAGGCAAAGGGCCCTTGAGTTTGGACCGACTGCGCCAGCATTTTGGTGAACTCCTGCGCGCGCGGGTCCTTTCGATGCGCCAGCAAAAGCGCCATCAGGGCAACGCCGTGAGGTGAAAGCTTTTCTCGAGAAGCGTAGAGGCCCTCCACGAGGCTCGAATCCAGCGCGCCGCTCAGCTCCAGCGCATAGACCAGGTAAGCTCGAATGTCAGCCAGCGCGCGCGGGTTCTCGTTGATCTGACGAAGCAACGATTCCCTTCCTCGCTGCACCTTCGCGTCGTTCACCCGGTAACCCGCCTGCTTTGCCTCTGCCAGTCCTGCCACCACGTAAGCGGTCATGAACGGATGTGTCTGGTCGGTTTCCCACCAACCCCAGCCGCCATCTTCGTGTTGAAACTGGTAGAGTCGCTGGAGGCCCGCGGCGATCTTCTTCTCCAGTTCGACATTCTCTCGAGGCAGCGCCAGTCCCAATTGTTTGGTCGCCTTGGTCACGAGAATATTGGGCAGAAAACTGGACATCGTCTGCTCGACGCATCCGTAAGGATAAGTGGCAAGAAATTCGAGGGCGGACATCAAGGTTCCGGCAATCGAGGGAGCGAGATCAAAGCGCAGCGAGGAGGCCTCAGCATTGATATCCTGCGGCAGGACCATCGCTTGCGTGGCTTCCGCTTTGTCGTCCCGCAGAGCGCCGGACACCGCAGCATTCATCTGCAAACCCCAGGGCCGCACCGGAGTATCGAGCTCGAGGGCATCTGATTCCTCGTCCGTAAGAGCCTTGGCCAGGAATTTCGCCTGCCCGATCTTGGGCGCCCGCACCGTCCAGGTGACCGTGGCTTCCCCATTCTTCGGAACGTTAACGGAGCTTTCCGCAGGACTGGCCAGTTCAACTCCCTCAGCCTCGAGAGATACTCGTGCCGCCTTGTCTCGTCCGAGATAGTTGTGCACGATACCGCTCACGATGGCGGTGTCGCCTTGAGTCAGGAAGCGCGGCGTCTCCAATCGCAGGATGAGGTTCTTGCGCGTGACCACCTTGTAAGTGACTTGACCCACCAGGGTGTCGCGTGTAACAGCCCGAGCCGTGGCGCGCCAGGTGGTCAGCGAGTCCGGGAAGCTGAAGCTGGCCTGCGCCTTACCGGCGGAATCTGTGACCACCATTGGCAGCCAGGCCATCGTGTCGGGGAAATACTTCCGCACGCTGGGTTGAACCATTTGGCCGGGATTCTTGAAATCCGCAAATTGCGTAGCCGGGCGGAGAAAGCTCAACTGCATCTTCTGCTTTCCCGAGTAGCCCACAAACCAGTAGGTGGTGGAAAACTGAGTGAAGACTTTGTTCCATTGCTTGGCGTAAAAGGTCTTCTCGGGCGGCAGGACCCTATCCGGCTGGATCGCGTAGATCGCCTCGTCCACCACCCCAAGACTTACTTCCGCGCTCACCGGATGGCCCTGTTCGTCCTGCGTGGCCACCGCATAGGTCACCTTATCGTTGGGCCGGTACTGCGCCTTGTCCGTTTCTACCGTGACCTTAAGGACCTTCTCGGCGGCGGGGACGGCTATATTCTTCGTGCCCTCGAAGAGCTGCTCATTCTTCAAGAAGGTTACGCCCACAAAGAAATTCGGCTCGAAGCGCTCCTCGATGGGAACGTCCACGGTGAGCGAGTCAGTTGCAGCATCGTGCAAGGCATACGAATACACCTGTTGGCCTTCCGCGGTCACCAGAACCCGCGCTCCTGGTTCGTGCGTGACGATGAGCAGGTGAGCAGTTTCGCCGGGCTTGTAGGATCGTTTATCAGGGTGGATATCGACGCGTCGATACTGGACTTCGCCTTCGCCCCACGGAGCGCCGGTCACCCATAGGCTGCTCTCGAAGGTTGCACGCCGATGCTGCTGGTAAGTTGTGCTCGCCGATACCGTGAGCCAAGGCACTTTGGGCACGGTATAAGCGTAATGTGCCGTGCCGTTTGAATCGGTGGAAACTTCTGCCACGGTTCTGCGGCCGTCCAAGTTCGGGTGGCCCTCAAAGACAAGCTGAACGCTGGTGGAAACGGGCTGGGAATCGTAGTCTAACGTCCGAACACTGACCACCGCCTCATCGCCCGGGCTATAAACGTACCGGTCCGTTTCGAGCAAGACCACGACGTTCGAAAATGTTGCGATGACTCCGCGCCCTCCGATGATCTCGCGATGGCTCGCATCCGTCACGTGCGCTTCGACGTGATAACGATAATCCTCGCCTCGTGGGTTGATGTCCGTCGGAATACTGACGCGAAGCACGCCCTCAGCATCCAGTTGGCCTGTTCCCTGGCTGATCTCCTGGCCAAAGTAATCCTGCTGGTAGCCTCCTTCGCCCTCTTCGCCCTCGTACTCGTCGGTTCCCCAGAGGATTTGCCAAAACGGGAAAAAGTAGCGCGACCGGAAAACGGAATACTTCACGCGGCCGTTCGCCACCGGCGCTCCGAAATAGTAACGGGCGCTAATGCTGGTTTGCATCGATTCCCCTTCGAGGTATCGCGCCTTATCCGTGGTTACGGAGACTTCGAACTCCGGCTTCTTGTATTCCTGCACTTCGAAGTTTCCGTAGACGCTCTTGTCCCCAATGTGGCCGACGATCTGATACATTCCCAGAGCCGCCAGCGGGCTGAGCGTCAACTTGCCGTTGAATGATCCGAACCGGGAAAGCTCCAGCTTCTGCTGATAGATCACCTTTTGGGCGGGGTCCGTGACTTCAACGGTGATCGGCCCAGGAATGTCGAGAGTATATTGCCCGCCGCGACGGGCGCGTACAATGCCTTTGAAATTCACTTCGTGGGTGGGGCGATAGACCGGGCGGTCCGTGTAAACGTATCCGATGTACTCCGTCGCCGAGGAATCATAAAAGAAGAAAGGCTCGACGCTAGTGGCCACCACGTCCTCGCCGGCTTGCGCCACCATGATCGAGTTTTCCACTTTGATGTCCTTAAACGTGGTTTGGAAAACCCCGGAGTCGTTTGTCTTGCCGCGAGCCAGTTCCTGATGGTTGTTGAATATCACAGTACTCGAGCCGCTGACCGGGGCGCCCGAGCGGCGGTCCGCCACATAAAGAAAAACTTGCCCCGGCGCGGTCTTCGAGACGAGCGCGAGTTCCGTGACCATCAATAGCGCGTATGCCCGGAGTTCCTGATGCGCCACCTCAACCAGAAACAAACCCTTCTGGTGGAGGTCCACGGGAATTTCCTGGTACTCCGAGCCTCGTGTCCTCGGCAAAAGCTCGCGCCACCCCAGCACCAGTTGCTGGCGGTTGAGCAAAGGCACCTGGGCGTACGCGGCCACGTCGAGCGGAATGCGCTTGAGCTTCTGTTCGTGCTGTTGCGCCGAGTGGTAACGCCAGCGCGTCTCGTATTGCACCTGCCGCCGGAAGAACTCACGAATGCGCAGGCGCATATCGCGCTTCCAGGCGTGGAATCGCTCCAGCCACGTCTTTTCCCGCGCCAGTTCGGCTTTCTCGCCGCCGAAGGAATGCGCCTCGCGCAGCTTCGAGAAGAACAGAATGGGGTCCTTGACCCGATAGACGCGGAAATCCAGGTGATCTACTTGCCGGAACTGAACCAGAACTTGCGGCTGCCCGGAAGGCGAATAGGTCTGGCGAGAGGAGACTGAAAACGCGGGTTCGGCCGGCTCAACCTCTTGGGCGGATGCGGGAGCTTGAGTGGCCCCCCAAAAGACCCCGAAGACGATAGCAATTATGAAGCGCGTCCTCCGCGCAGCTTTGCCCGGAATCAGCCTGTAACCATAATCTGAGTTTTGTGAATACATGTTCGTGGCAGTCGCTCATGCCGCCGTACGTCACCGCAGGATTTCGAGCCTATAGACCCCCAAGAAATAGGGGTTAATCTCGAGCGGCCTCCAGCGCGCGTCGGGGTGATCGAGCAACTGACTCACCTCTACCTCGCGGATTTCCCCTCGCAACCCGCCCAGGTCCCCTGTGTGATACACCACCCAATCCGTCCCTGCGGGCTGAAAGTGCGAGCTTCCCACAAACAACATGGTGTGGAAAGGCTCTCGCTGCGCGGCCTGATGAAAGAAAATCAAATCGCCCGGTCGAGCGGCGCGAACGTCCTTGGAAATAAAGAATGTGTTGTAATTGAGCAGGGTGGCGGCATCCGCGAATTCCGACAAGGCGCCGTTCTCGAGATCGCCTGCGAGCAGGGGGCCCGGCTGGGTGCGAAACAAGGCCCTCTCATGGGGCCACCGTGCCTCGGTCAACTTGGCGATGTCGCCAAATCCCGGCTGGAAAGGAACACCTGCGTCTCGCCGCCAAGCCGCAGTGTGCGGCGTGATGGCGTTCCGATAGGCATAACGAATCAGCGCGGCGCAATCCCGAACTTCCAATCGCGCTTGCCTCGACGGCGTGTAGTAGAGTGCTTCCCCGAGGAAGGTGAACCAGAGCACAAAGTTTTGCCGGTCCCGAGCGTCTTCAAGTCGAAGGACATCCGGAAAACCATCGCCCAACCTGTCGTTCCACACCCGCCCCACGCTGTGCTGAGATTCAGTGGCGGACGATGTGTGAAAGAACGTGAGTCTGTTGCTGCGAGCCCCGACCCCCAAACTCAATAGGAGCAGCGCCAAAGGAATAAACACGCTAAGGAAATACCTGGCGCGAAACCGGAAGGCGAAACGCACAAGCGACTCGATTGGCAGCAATGACTTAATGCGGGAGTATTCTACGGCCCTCGCCCTATCTCCGCAAGGGCAAATCACAGGGCGAATCACATCCCTTTCGTTTTGCGTCGCCGCGTCCGCTCTGGAGTGCGGCAGCTTGCTGCCGCTTTCCATCAGGCCAGCTTGCTGGCCGCAATCACGCCGGATGCCGAGATCACCACGAGCAAGCTCGCGGAGGAAAAGCGGCAGCAAGCTGCCGCACTCCAAATAGGAAGAGTGCCGTTATCGATAGCCATTTGCAGTTGATCGTCGCTAACTTGCGCCATGGCTCGCTCTCCCAGTGACTTGTACATTCGGAAAACAGCCAGCGAGTCTTCAAGATACGAGGTAAGGAATTTGTGCGCCATGAACCGATTATAAACCGAAAGAATGCGCCAGAGAATCAACCGTCCCCCCAATCCGTTGATAACGACGCAGCGCGGTTCACTCGGCGGCAATTCCCGTTGTTTAGCGCGACCGGGGGCTAGAGTGAAGCGTCTCCATAGCGCTTCGGCGGGTGGGTTATGGTGCTCGGCTCAGTGGAATACTCCTTACAGTTTTTGCACCGCGCAAAAGCAAGACACGCGCAGAGGGTTTTGGAAAAGGGGCTTGCAAATCCTTTGATAACTCGGCCATTTTGGCACCCGCTTCAGCTCACTGCCCCCCAACAAGTGCAGCCCTTCCCGGTAGGCGGTAATCCCCTCCGCTGCCGCTGCCAACCGCAGCAGCAAGCGGCGAGCGTGACGCACCAGCCGTCCCGGCGTGTTGAAGATCAAAAAGCGTAAACGCTTGGGGCGCGCCGTCAGTAACTCCGCCGGCAGCGCGATCCATTTCAGAGCGGTGAGTACGTTGTGAGCGACCACCACCAAGCGCAGCCAAGCGGCATTGGCTCCGAAATATTTCGAAGGCAGCACCCCCGCCCCCAGGTCATTCTTGAGGACGTCGTGGATCATTTCCACCGTGCCCGCCTTCTCGCGGTGCCACTCGATCAACCGGGGTGCCTTCCACTCCCACAGGTTCGATAAAACTGCAAAATGGCGCACCCGGCTGCCGTCCTCGAACAGTTCTCCCTGCTTCTTGCGAATCCGAATGGCCACATAGCGCAGAGGCTGGATATCCTTCTTCTCGGTCTTCTCACCGGGTACGAACGCCACCTCCGCGCACTCCCGGATCTCTTGCGGATGGGGCTTGCCGTAGGGTTCCCACTCGGCTTCCGCCACGGCCTGAATCGCCTCCTGCAAAGCTTCGCTCATGCGCGCACTGAGGGCAAAGCCGATCCGACCTGGCGGCCCACCCGCTCGTTGCTCGTGGCGCAGCCAATTCACCAAGCCACTTTCGTGACAGGCCGCATCGCCCCGGAAGTAATACTCGCCCACTGTCCCGGGCAGGGCGGCAAAGGCCTCTCGCGCGACTTGCAGCGGCTCCATCTGCGCCGGTACATTGCCATCTCGAAACTGGTCCGCCAGCACCAGACCGGTCTCCGCCCACACCGCCAGCATGGGCTGATAACCGCGCTCCCCTTCGTAGGTGGCCTTCGCTTCCCGCTTGCGGCTTTCAATAATCGTCGCGTCCTGATCCACCGTGGCGATGCGCTGTTCGGGACGACGCTCCCCGAAGCGCTGCACCAGCTCTCGGTTGACCTGCCCCAATCCCGCCAACGGCAGCGTTTCTTCCGGAATGTAGGCGATCTCCCCGGGCAGACGTCGCTGCTCTGCCTCGGTGATCCTCTCCTCCTGGTGAAAGGCGTACAAAAACTGCAGCGCCGCGCTGGGCGAAGGCAGTTCGTGTCCGATCATCTCCGCCAAGCCGGGGTCTTGCCGCAGACGCTCAAAATCGTCCACGCATTCGCCCCCCGCAGCGTTCAGAATCACGAAGCTCTCGACGAAAGTCGCTTCATCGTAACCGCGCTGCCGCTCTTTCACTCGCACCCGCTCCCGCACGCTCTGGGGCAACCCCAGGGAGCGGAAGGCTTGCACCACCAGGGGTATGCCCCCCAACGCGGTGAGCATCTCCGGCAAGGGATCAGGGTCAACCTCGAACAGCAAGGGCGATTCAGTAGGGGAACGTCTGGGCGGTTTGCGCATGCCGGGATAATACCGGCATTCCGCACCCGACGGGTGAGAAATGCGCGCCGAAACCCGTGCCATCCCAGCCTACGCACCCCCCTTTGTCCATACGATCCTGCGACGCTGCAGGAGAGTTCGACCGAAAACTTATCAACGGATCGGGGCCGTGCGCGCCGGTAATCGTGCCATTTGCACCTTTCATCCGCGCCAAGCCCCACGTCATTCCCGCGAAGGCGGGAATCCAGTACGCAGGGCGCTCAGTTCCGAAGGTTTGCGGAGTGGATTCCCGCCTTCGCGGGAATGACGTGGGGTCCGGGACGCCCGTATTATTCAAATGACACCAGCACCTCCGGGCCAAGACGCTAGGTGAAAATGATTCCCCTCATCAACGGGAGCAGGGGCAGGGCGGCCGCGTCGCGTCGCGGCCAACCACCCCTAGCCCCTCCTTAGCAAGGAGGGGAATTGTCCGGGCATTTTCATGAATAGTGGTGAGCCGAAGGATCATGTAGTGTTCGCTCGGACTGGCAAGACTTTTACGTGCTTTCTGGATGCGCCCGGAGTCGCAGTTGCAAAGACGTTCGTGCAATCCGACGTTTCGGGCGCAAAGTGGATTCCCTTTTCAGCGGGCGCGGGCAGAGAAGCCTCAGCACAGAGTCGATCGAATGGCTACGCAGCGACTGTATTAGGCGTCGGCTCTGTGGTATAGCCTACTATATGCGGGCGAGGCGCCTGCGGCGCAATGCCTGTGAGTATGACCACTAAGCTAGGCTAATAACGGAGTGGGGCGCGCAGCCGGGGTTTCCAGCGAACTCACTGCGTGCCTGATTAATCGAGACAATCCAGCCCCCGGGTAAACTACTGTCGGGCTAGGGGAGGCGGGTCAACGTCGAATTAGCGAGCCAGCGGCTGCCTGTCGCGGGTTGGCCTTGGCCACGCACCGGGCTGGCTTTTAAGGGCGGTTCTTGGCGTCCACGCCGTTGGTGGCCTGGGCGGCTGGTTCGGGCGTGGGCATGTGGCACTGGCCATCAAAAAAACCTCCGGGATCGACCAGGAGGCAGGGGGTGTAAATTGAGCCCAGGACCACGCCGTGCTCCTTGATCTCGAGCCGCTCGGAGGCATGGACGTTCCCTTTCACTTTTCCCGTCACGCTAATGATCCGAGAGCGGATTTCGCCGTCCACTTCTCCTTGATCGTGGACCACGATGGCGCCGTCGCTCGCGATCTCGCCTTTGAAGTGCGTATTGACCCGGAAGAGGCCGGACGCTACCTTCATCTTGCCCTCAACCTCCACGCCGGGGTCGAGCCAGCCAGCCCAATCACCCGAGAGATCAGGCAGTGGGCGTCGCCTGGACTTTCCAAAGCCGAATGGCATCGTTGCCTCCTACCTTGGTTATTAGAGTATCTTCCAGCGATCAAGCACAACGGATATACTTAAATGGATATTAGCAGTCTACTGTCTGACAATCAAGTCGTAAATCCGGTTGAGATCTTGGGCGGAAAAATAGCTGATTTCTATGGCGCCGCGTTGGCCGTCGCCGCGGATCTTGACGCGGGTACCCAGCGTGCGTTCGAGTTCCAGGGCGGCCGCGCGAACGTTGGGATCCGTCGGGGGCTTAGGCTTTTCCTTGGGCGCGGCTGGTTTTGCTTCAGGGGAGGCCACCAGGCTTTCGACTTCACGGACGGAGAGGCCCTGCCTCACAATTCGCGAGGCGAGCTGGAGTTGGGCTGCTTCGGATTCCAGAGCGAGCAGCGCGCGCGCGTGGCCGGAGGTTATTTCTTCCTTGGAGATCATCTCCTGCACGGCGGGCGGGAGCCGGAGAAGGCGGAGCGTGTTCGTCACTGAGGAACGATTGACGCCCAGGCGCTCCGCAATCTGCTCGTGGCTGAGGTGAAACTTTTCCTGCAGCTCCCGATAGGCGTGGGCCACCTCGATGGGATTCAAGTCCTGGCGGAGGAGGTTTTCCGTGAGGGCGAGTTGGAGGGCATCCTGGTCTGCCAGCTCACGGACGACGGCAGGAACGGTTTCGAGGCCGGCGAGGCGCGCAGCACGCCAGCGCCGTTCACCGACCACGAGCTGAAATCGGCCCTCGGCTGCGGGCGCGCGGCGCAGCATAATCGGCTGCACAATGCCGCTGACGCGGATGGATTCGGCGAGCTCAGCCAGCGAATCCTCGGGGAAGTTGCGGCGGGGCTGAAACGGGCTGGGGTCGATGAGGTCGAGGCGGACCTGCTCGAGGCCGGCCGTGGCAGTCTCAACCGTCTGGAGTAGGGCGTTCAGCCCTCGACCCAGGGCCTTTCTGGTCATGGTCGATAACCTCCTGCGCCAACTCAAGATAGCTGGCGGCTCCCTTACAATCGGGGTCATAGAGAAAGATGGGCTGGCCGAAACTGGGAGCTTCGGCCAGGCGTACATTGCGCGGGATCACGGTAGTGAAAACCTGGTCGCCGAAGAAATCGCGCAAGTCGTCGCGAACCTGGTGAGCGAGGTTGGTGCGCTCGTCGAACATGGTAAGGAGGATTCCCTCCACAGCTAGATTGCGGTTGTGGGCGCGTCGAACTCGAATCAGCGTATCGATAAGCTCGGAGACACCCTCCAGGGCGAAGTACTCGCACTGCACCGGCACGATGACTGAATCGGCTGCCACAAGGGCATTCAGGGTGAGCAAATCAAGGGCAGGAGGGCAGTCGAGGAGGATGTAGTGAAAGTCGTTGCGGAGACTCTCCATTTTTTTCCGCAAGGCTCTTTCGCGTTCGGGACGCTCAGCCAGTTCGAGGGTGGCGCCGACCAGGTTCTTGTTGGAGGGTATCAGGTGAAGTCCTTCAAGCGGGGAGGTTAGGACTATTTCCTTGAGGGGCACGTCGTGCATGAGGGCGTTGTAGAGGGTGCGACGGGCGGGATCGCGGGCAAAGCCCAAGCCTCCGGTTGTATTGGCTTGGGGGTCGCAGTCGATGATCAGGGTCCACATGTCGCGGCGCGCGAGGGCGGCCCCCAGATTGATGGCGGTGGTTGTCTTTCCCACACCGCCCTTTTGATTGGCAATAGCGATGACTCGTCCCAAAGGCACCCGCCCAAAGAAAGTCAAAGCGAATGTATCAGAGGCTGGGGAATAACGCAAGGGGGAGAGGAATCGACGCTGAGGCGCGAGAAGAATGTTGCCGGGGGGCGGCGTTGCGAGAGGTGTTTCACGTGAAACGTGCAGGAGCGGGCGGGACACAGTGTTTCACGTGGAACATTCCGCTTTCCTCCCCCACCAGATCTCCCCCTCGCCGCCGCCCGGCACCGCCAGGCATCGCACCCGCTTCACTTCGCCCGTATAGTAGCCTAGTTCACTTGTCTGCGCGCGGCTCAGCCAGAGAAACAGATCGCCCCCCGCCCGCAAACAACGCGCCGCCTGCGGGATCAGCCCCTCCAGATGCCCCACCGCCCTTGCCGTCGCCGCATCGTAAGCAGGAAACGCCAAAGCGCCGGCGAACTCCGCCAGGCGTTCCCGGCGCACTTCCACGGAATTAAGCGCGCAGACCCGGGCCACCTCTTTGAGGAACGCGCGCTTCTTGGCCACGGGCTCAAGCAGCGTCACCGAAAGGTTCGGAAAGATGATTTTCAAACACAAGCCAGGGAAGCCCGCTCCGCTGCCGATATCCAGCAGCCGGCCCTTCAACTCCACCCAGCGGCCGAGATAAAGGCTTTCCCCGAAGTGGCGGCGCAAGCAAGTGGGGGCGTCGCGGATGCCCGTCAAGTTGATCTTTTCATTCCAGCGCAGAAGCAATTCGAGATAAGTGATGACCTGGCCGATTTGATCCGCGCTTAGGTTCAGCCCGAACAGTTCGAGTAATTGACGGACGGTGGCTTCCTTCAGCAACAGCGATCCTTTGTTTTCATGGACATTCCCGGTTTGTTCCTAAGAAAGCTATCAGCTCTCAGCCGTCAGCCTTCTGTTGTCGGCCTGCCTTGTGCTCTTGAACGTGCCCCAATTCATCCTTTACCACCTGCCTTGTAGTGCTACAATGCCCTCGGATCCCCCATTTTCCATATCGTTCCTTTGTTTTCATAGACATTCCCGGTTTGTTCTTTCAGAAACAGCTTTCAGCAGTCAGCTTTCAGTTGTCAGCCAAGTCTATCCTCCCTCGAGTAGGGAGCGGCTGGGGGCCGTCAACTGGGACGCTGGTGCGCCGCCCGTGTAGGGGCAACCCTTGTGGTTGCCCCAGGGTGGCCACAAGGGCCACCCCTACAGATACGCGGTCGTTTGTTTTCATAGACATTCCCGGTTTGTTCCATCACTTTTAGAGGTCCCAGCTCCCGAGGCAAGACGCGGCCAATGTCATTTTGTCGCTCGGGAATAAGCATCTGGTAATCATTCACGGGGCCTCGCCGTTCGTGGCAGAAACAATCCCCAAGGTAGCCTATCATCTTGGGCATAGCTTGTCAAGAGTTTTTTCATCGCAGTCGCTCATGCCGCCAGCGACACCCACAAGCCATGAAACGACCTTGTCATTCCGAGCGAAGCGAGGAATCTCGCTCTGGTTCGGAAACAATGCGAGATTCCTCGCTCCGCTAAGAATGACAGGGCATTTTCAAAGCGGGAAGCCGGTGGTGTACTCGGCTGGTTGGGGCCGGCGGGGGCTTCCGCAGCAGATGACCCGGCTCGGGGGCGAAACCCTGACTCGATTCTGTAGGTGAGTTGCAATGAGCTATACTGCTCGTATCGCATGCGGTTGGAGTCGATATGCAGGCAATAATCGCGATGCTGCGCGGGGTGAACCTGGGTCCGCACAACCCGATTAGCATGCAGGCGCTCGGAACTTTACGCGGTTCTCAGTCCTCATTCTGCAAGGAGACTAACCAAACATGGAACAGACGGATTACAAGCTCACTAGAGTCAGCGTCGTTATGTTGGGGGTTCAGGATGTGACGCGCTCGCTGGGGTTCTATCGCGACAAGTTGGGCCTGCAAGTACAGCATGAGATCCCCGGCTTCGCGTTCCTGAACGCCGGAGCGGTCACCTTATGCCTGAGCGAGCCTGCGGCCAAGATGCGTGGCAAGGTTGCCGGCGCCGGCGAGGTCGTCTTCTCTGTCGAAGACGTAACGGCCGCCTATCAAGGGCTGCGAGGGAGAGGAGTGGAGTTCACTCACGAACCACGAAGCATCACGCCCACCTCGAGGGTCGCCAACTTCGACGACCCCGACGGGAACCACCTCTCCATCTTTGGGCCTTAATCGAAAGGTGATAAACAACGGCGACCTCGGCAGATCTTTGCCCGCTTGCCGGTGGTCGTCGCTCTGACCTTTGACCGGGGGAGAGTATATGCTGAGCGGGGGTTCAGAACTGCCCTAGCCACTAGCTCAGCTTGACTTGCAGGCGGATGGCATCTGTAGAGTGCCCCATGGAAGTGACCCCTCACCCGTCCCGCTCCGGCTGGTGAAAACGCCGGCAGCGGGACACCCTCTCCCCAAGGGAGAGGGCTGTTGAGTCAGGGGAGAGGCTGTTGAATCAGGTTTGCCGCAGCGGAGAAGAAACACCCCGTCCCGCTCCGGCTGGTGAAGTGGCACAGGCACTCTTGCCTGTGTTCAAGGCTGATACATTGCTCCGTCAAACACAGGCAAGAGTGCCTGTGCCACTTCACCAGCCACATCTGGGCACCCTATCCCCAGGGGCGAGGGCTATTGATTCAGTTTTACCCCCGGTGTCCAGCAGAAGAAATGATCAGTCGCAAGGAGGAAAAATGGTGGTCACACTTCGCGGAAGAAGATTGCAGACGGTTGCCCTTTTGGTTTCTATCATTGCGGGCGCCGCTGTGGCTCGGGCCTCCTTCACGCTCGAGCAGGTGATGAGCTCGCCCTTCCCAACCGAGCTCGTGGCTTCGCCGAAAGGCGGCAAGGTGGCGTGGGTTTTTGACGCGCGCGGCCTGCGCAACATCTGGGTGGCCGAGCCGAGTGGCGGTGGAAGCTACAAGTCACGGCAGCTCACGCCGTACACCCAGGATGATGGACAGGACATTGGAGAGCTCACCTGGACACCTGACGGGCGGGCGATAGTCTACGTCAGGGGAGGGGACCTCGAGAACGGCGGCAACTATCCCAATCCGGCGAGCGCGCCGGAGGGCGTCGTACAGGACGTTTGGGTTGCCTCGGTCGAGGGCGGAGCGCCGCGCAAGCTGGCGGAGGGGCATTCACCGGCGGTTTCACCCCAAGGCGATATTGTGGCCTACATCTTCAAAGACCAGGTGTGGGAGGTCAAGCTAGCCGCAGGGGCCAAGCCGGAACAATTGATTCACGACAAGGGTAAGGCCGATTCGCTTCGTTGGTCGCCCGACGGCTCGAGCCTGGCTTTCGTCAGCCGCCGGGGCGATCACAGCTTCGTGGTTGTGTACAAAGCGGGGGGCAAGAGCCTCTTGTGTCTTGATCCGAGTGTGGATCGGGATTCTGAGCCGGTTTGGTCGCCGGACGGCAGGCAGGTGGCGTTTCTGCGCATTCCGGCGCGTGACGACCTGACCTTCGGGCCAAGGCGCACCGGGCAGCCTTGGTCGATCCGGGTGGCAGACGTAACGAGCGGGCAAGGTCACGAAGTGTGGCGCGCCGAGACGGGCCGCGGCAGCGTTTTTCGCGGCATCGCTAGCGAGTATCAGATCTTCTGGGGAGCCGGCGATAACCTGGTCTTTCCCTGGGAGCGCGAGGGTTGGACCCACCTTTATTCCGTTCTCGCGTCGGGCGGTACGCCAAGACTTCTTACGCCCGGCGATTTCGAAGTGGAGTTCGTTGCTATCAGTCCCGATCGCCGGCAGTTAATCTTGGCTTCGAATCAGGATGACATCGACCGCCGCCACCTCTGGTCCGAGCCTGTCACGGGCGACCATCCCACTCCGTTGACGAAAGGCGACGGAATCGAGTGGTCACCGGTAATGCTGAGCGACGGGGCCAGCATTGCCCTGCTTCATTCCGACGCGCAGCGCCCAGCGCGACCGGCGATTCTGGCTAACCAGGACGAAATTCACGACCTCGCTTCCGACAGCCTTCCCGCCGATTTTCCCGCCGCCGAGCTCGTAACGCCGCAGCAAGTGATTCTTGCCGCTGCCGACGGACTGCGTGTGCACGCCCAGCTTTTTCTGCCCAAGGATGCGGCGTCCGGCGAGCGGCGTCCGGCGGTAATCTTCATGCACGGCGGCTCGAGGCGGCAGATGCTGCTCGGCTGGCATTACATGGCCTATTATCACAACGCCTATGCCCTGAATCAGTACCTTGCCAGCCGCGGCTACGTGGTGCTCTCGCTCAACTACCGCAGCGGCATCGGCTACGGGCTGGACTCTCGCGAGGCGCTCGAATACGGCCCCAGCGGGGCGAGCGAATTCAACGACGTCGAGGGCGCCGGCCTTTATCTGCGCCAACGAACCAATGTGGATCCGAATCGCATCGGCTTGTGGGGCGGCTCTTACGGCGGGTATTTGACGGCCCTCGGCTTGGCGCGAGCCTCGGACCTCTTCGCCTGCGGCGTTGACCTGCACGGCGTACACGATTGGAACCTCGAAATCGAGAACTGGACGCCCTCTTACGATCCCAGCGCGCGACAGGAGGCGGCACGACTGGCGTGGGAGTCGTCGCCACTGGCCTCCGTCAAGACGTGGCGCTCGCCGGTGTTGCTGGTGCAGGGAGATGATGACCGCAACGTTCCGTTTAGCGAGATGGTCCGCCTGGTGGAGGCGTTGCGCAAACAGGGCGTGGAATTCCAACAACTCGTCTTTCCCGACGAGATTCACGACTTCTTGCGACACCGCACTTGGCTGGCGGCCTATCATGCGGCCTCTGATTTCTTTGACCAGCACCTTAAGAAGTGAGCTGCGCCAGTGTGGTGGTTGTAGGGGCAACCCTTGTGGTTGCCCCAGGGCGGCCACAAGGGCCGCCCCTACAACGCGATTTTTTCGCACCTTCTTGCGCCGTGGGTCGCCATGCTTCGTTTGACAACCCGAGAGCCATCAACGAAGATGGTTTCTGAGGCTAAGGGCATTTTCGAGTCAAGAACTAAAGAGATCCTTCGTCGTCCCAAAGAACGGGACTCCTCAGGATGACAGCGGGGGGGCATGGGACTGCTCAAGATGACAGCCCGTGGAGGCCCAGGAACCCCTCAGGGTGACAGCGGGGGGCCCAGGGACTCCTCAGGATGACAGCCTGGGGGAAACTTGCCGATGACACGCGAAGAGCAGAGGCTCGAGGAATCCCGCCAGCGAACCGCATACTGGAAGCGTTGGGGTCCGTACTTGGCTGAGCGCCAATGGGGTACGGTTCGCGAAGACTACAGTGCGGACGGCCAGCCATGGAAATATTTCCCGCACGATCATGCGCGCTCGCGGGCCTACCGCTGGGGAGAGGACGGGATTGCCGGTCTCTCGGATCGTCATCAACTGATCTGCTTTGCCCTCGCCCTGTGGAACGGGCGCGACCCTTTCCTGAAGGAACGACTCTTCGGACTTACGGGCGAGGAAGGCAATCACGGCGAGGACGTGAAGGAATACTACTTCCACCTGGACAACACGCCGACTCATTCTTACATGAAGTACCTTTACAAATATCCCCAGGCAGCTTTTCCCTATGTGCAACTGGTCGAGGAAAACCGCCGGCGAGGCAAGAGAGATGCGGAATTCGAACTCATCGATACGGGCGTCTTCAACCAGAACCGTTACTTTGACGTCTTCGTTGCGTATGCCAAGGCTGCTCCGGAAGTTATACTTATTCGCATCAGCGCTTATAATCGCGGGCCGGAAAGCGCGGAACTTCATTTGCTACCCACCCTATGGTTCCGCAACACCTGGACATGGGACGGGGAGGGCCGGCGTCCGGCGCTGACGCGGCAAAGCGGGCCGGCTGGGTTGACGGTACTCGAGGCAAATCACGATTACTACGGTAAGCGTTGGCTGGTTTGCGAGGGCACACCGCCACTCCTCTTCACCGAGAATGAAACCAATGCGGAGCGGCTCTACGGCTCGCCCAATCGTACGCCTTATGTAAAAGACGGGATCAACAGCTACCTCGTTGAGGGTCAGTCCGGGGCCGTCAATCCCCTGCAAGTGGGCACCAAGGCGGCCGCGCATTATCGGCTGAATATTGCTCCCAGCGAAAGAACCGTGCTCCGCTTGTGCTTCACCCCGCAGCAGCCCGCGCCGGAAATACTGCACAAGCAGTTCGAGACGATTTTCAACCAGCGAATTGTGGAAGCCGATGAGTTTTATGCGTCGGTCATTCCCACGCGGCTTTCCGCGGACGCGCGCAACGTGCAACGCCAAGCCCTGGCGGGAATGCTCTGGTCGAAGCAGTTCTATCACTACGATGTGCGCGTTTGGTTGCAGGGCGACCCTGCACTTCCCGCGCCTCCACCCCAGCGGAGGCAAGGCCGAAACCACCAATGGAGGCATCTCTACAACGGTGACATAATCTCAATGCCGGATAAGTGGGAGTACCCGTGGTACGCCTCCTGGGACCTCGCCTTCCATTGCGTGGCGCTGGCGCTGGTCGACCCCGACTTCGCCAAAGAGCAACTCGTCCTTCTGCTGCGTGAGTGGTATATGCATCCCAACGGCCAGCTTCCGGCTTACGAGTGGGAATTCAGTGACGTCAACCCGCCCGTGCATGCCTGGGCGGCCTGGCGTGTTTACAAGATTGAAAAGCGGCGCTGTGGTAAGGCCGATCACGAGTTTTTGGAGAAGGTGTTTCACAAGCTGCTTCTGAATTTCACCTGGTGGGTCAACCGCAAGGACCCCGATGGAATGAACGTCTTTGAAGGCGGTTTCCTTGGCTTGGATAATATCGGCGTCTTCGATCGCTCCAAGCCCCTGCCCACCGGAGGACACATCGAGCAATCCGACGGCACGAGCTGGATGGCGATGTATTGCCTCAATATGCTGGCGATGGCGATGGAATTGGCGCGCCAGGACCCCGCGTATGAAGATGTGGCCAGCAAGTTCTTCGAGCATTTTGTATACATCACCCAAGCGATGAACAACTTAGGCGGGCACGGGTTCGCCTTGTGGGATGAGGAAGACGGGTTTTACTACGACGTGCTGCACCTGCCGGAGGGAAAGCATCACTTCCTGAAGGTGCGGTCGATGGTCGGCCTGATCCCCTTGTTTGCGGTGGAGGCCTTGGAGCCGGAAGTGGTAGAAAAGCTTCCCGGCTTCAAACGGCGCATGCAGTGGTTTCTCGAGAACGTTCCAGGCGTTCCTTGCCACATCGCCCAGACGCAACGGAACGCTCGCGGCGTGCGGCGACTGCTTTCCATTGTGAGTCTCGAGCAGCTCGTTCGCGTTTTGCGCTATATGTTGGATGAAAATGAATTCCTGTCGCCGCATGGAGTTCGGGCGCTCTCGAAGTTCCACCGGGATCATCCTTATGTGCTGAATTGCAACGGTCAGAGCTACCGCGTTGATTATGAGCCGGGCGAATCTCAAACCGGGCTCTTCGGCGGAAACTCCAATTGGCGAGGGCCTGTCTGGTTGCCGTTGAACTTCCTCCTCATCGAGACGCTGCAAAAATTCCACTATTATTACCAGCAGGAATTGAAGGTGGAGTACCCCGCCGGCTCCGGGCAGATGATGACCCTTTGGGAGGTCGCGGCGGACCTTTCCCGCCGCCTCACCCGCCTGTTCTTGCGAGATGCCGACGGACGGCGGCCGGTCTATGGCGAAAACGAGATTTTCCAGACGGACCCGCACTGGCGGAATTTGGTCCTGTTCTACGAGTACTTTCATGGGGATACCGGCGCGGGCCTGGGGGCCAGCCACCAGACCGGCTGGACGGGACTAGTGGCCAAGTTAATCCAGCAAAGCGGGGAGTAACCCTTGCGGTGCGGACGCCTCGCCCGCTGTCGCGGGAGCGTCGTGCTCTCGCGGGCGAAGACGAGCAGGTCAAAATTCAAATGGCAAAATTCAAATGGCAAAAATATGGTGTGATCCGCGCCCTATTCTATTGGCGGTTTAGTCCGGATCGGCAGCCCATTAGCCTCGGTACGTTCTTGGACCAAGCAAAAGCGGCGACAAAACCTGGGAGGTGATATACTTTGCACATGCGATCCAGCAGTTCAGCCCCGGCGCCGAGGAAGCATGACGCGAAGGAATAGGGGTACACCGTCATCTATCAGCGAATGCCTGAGGGCGGTTACAGTGTTGTAGTTCCGGCGATTCCCGAGATCTGCACGTTTGGCGAAACCCTCTCCGAGGCGCGGCGCATGGCGAAGGACGCCCTGCGCTGCTATCTGGAGAGTGCCCTCAAGACCGGCGAGCCCATCCCCAAAGATGTCGAGCCCGCTACCGAACACATCGCAGTCTCGGTAGCGTGAGGCGCATGCCCGATAAGCTCCCCATCCTCAAATATTGGTACTGGTGGCATTTGAACAATACGGGCATCCCGGACCACACGTCATTCCCGCGAAGGCGGGAATCCAGTACGTAAGGCGCTCAGTTCCGAAGGTTTGCGGAGTGGATTCCCGCCTTCGCGGGAGTGACGTGTGGTCCGGAGCGACTGAGTCGTGCAAATGACGCCACCACCGCTTTTTCACGCCAATTGCGTGTCCAACCCCTTTCGCCTATAATGAAATCTCACCATAAAGGCAGGATTCTTAGATATGCCCACATCCATTGTTCAGAAACTTCAGGAAGAGATTCAGGCGTTGGAACACGAATTGAACCATGAACTCCCTAAGGAGTTGAAGCGCGCCCGAGCCCTGGGCGACTTGAGTGAGAACGCCGAGTTCCACATGGCCAAGCAGCGCCAGGACTACGTTGGTGCGCGGCTTAGCCAGCTTAAGAAGAGGCTAGCAGAGCTCTCACTGGTCAATCTTGGCAATATCCCCAAGGACAAAATCGCTTTTGGCTCGAAGGTGGTGTTATACGATGTTGACCGGGAAGCCGAAATCGAGTACAAACTGGTTACGAGCGAAGAGGCGGAGGTCAGCAAGGGTTTGATCTCAACGACCTCGCCCATTGGCCGTGGCTTGATGGGGAAAAAGATAGGGGATTCGGTCAGGATTGCGACGCCGAACGGAGTTCGGGAGTTCGAAATCCGGGCCGTTCAAACTATCTATGAGCAGTCCGAAGCTTAGGCGGGATGCTCGAGAAGGTCTCTGCCCCACTACCCCCTGGCCTTCTCCTCAACTGAGGAGAGGAGAGTGGCCCACTCCTCGACCGAGGAGGGGAGAGGCTGGCGCATCGACGTGATCACGGAGAAAATCGGCGACACGCTCGGTCGTGTGCTCGACGCCATCGTTCGCGGCTTTGCGGCGAGCGGCGTCAATCCTAATATCCTTACCTTTACAGGATTCGGCATTAACCTGTTGGCCGCGTACTTATTTGCCTACGGATATTTTCGTTGGGCGGGCCTCACCATCATCCTGGCGGGAATCTTCGACATGACGGACGGCCGGGTGGCGCGCCTCGAGGGCCGCGTAACGCCCTTCGGCGGCTTCTACGACTCCGTGATGGATCGTTACTCCGACCTCTGCTTGCTGATCGGATTGCTGATTTACTACGGACGCATCAACCGGTTCCAGTATGTGTCCCTCGTCGCAGTGGCCATGATTGGCTCTGTAATGGTCAGTTACACCCGGGCGCGAGCCGAGAACGTCATTCCCTCCTGCAAGGTAGGCTTCCTGGAGCGGCCCGAGCGGGTAGTGCTGATCATCATCGGCGCCTTATTTGACCGCATGGCCCCTGTACTCTGGCTGATTGCCGTGCTCTCCAACGTGACGGTTATTCACCGCATCATCTACACTCGCCAGGAAGCGCGCAAACGCGCTCCACACCCCCACGAAGCCTGAGGAACATCGTCATGTCCAATGCGCGGAGCCACCAGCAATCGACATCCGGCGGGTCACTGGGCCGGGTGGCTGCCCTGCTGGCGCTGTGGCTTTTGATCGCCCACCCGGTGGAGGCTTGGGGTCCGGCGGGACACGATCTCGTGAATACCTGGGCGATTCAAACCCTTCCCGTCGAAATGCGGGGCTTTTTTGAGGCGAATCGTCAGTTTCTGGTAGAACACGCCAACGATCCCGATGTTTGGATGAAAAAAGATCGCTACGAACGCAAGCGGCACTATATCTATATGGATAAGTATGGCATCTTTCCGTTCTTGGGCTTGCCGCATTCCTTCAAACAGGCCGTCCAGGACTACGGATCGGGACGCGTCAATCGCGACGGCGTGCTGCCCTGGCAGGTGGGAGAGTACAGCCTGCGATTAACGGAGGCGTTCAAAACGCGCAACTGGGATCAGGTGAAGCTGGAGGCTGCCGTACTGGCGCACTACGTAGCGGAGGGCCGCTGTCCGCTCCATGTCACCAGGAACTTCGACGGGCAACTGACCCGCCAGACTGGATTGGCGGACCGATTTGAAAATCGCCTCTTGGACCGCTACTCGAGATTCTTCATTCTCCATCCTGAAGACGCGGCAAAGATCGCCGACCCCACCGAGTATGCTTTCCAGTCCTGCCTCGAGGCTTATACCTCGCTCGATTCCGTCATCCTCGCGGATATGCGTGCGCGGGAGGGCCTGCCGGATTATACCGATGAGTACTTCGATCGATTTTATTCGCAGATCGGCGACACCGTAATGAGAGATATCAACGAAGCAGCGCACGACGCGGGCTCCTACTGGTATACGGCCTGGCTCAACGCAGGTAAGCCAGGACTGCCCGGGCGGTGAAGAACAGTAGGCAGTAAGCAGTAAGCAGAAGGCAGTGGGCAGAATGCAGAAAGCAGTAGGCGATTGGCAATGGGTGGTAAGGCCACCCGAGTACCCGTGGAGGGCGCAAACACCCCACCGTAGCGCTAGCCGTCAATTGCTTCTCGAGCCGCGAAGATTTCTCTTGGTGTCGTTAGCGCCTCCGTGTACTCCGTGTCCAGAAGAGCCTCAACACGGAGGGCACTGAGGCGCTCCGTGTGCTCCGTGCTAAAGCTTGAAACGCACGGAGGGCACGGAGAGTCCGGTTTTGGTCGCGGCCCCCATCCGCGCCGTGCCCCACCTTCTGTTTTCTGCCTTCTGCTTTCTGCTTACTGCCTTCTGGCAAGAGGAGCGCGGTGCACGAACTTGCACCTGAATTCGAGTCCTTCATCCGGCGCCTTCCCAAAGCGGAGTTGCACCTCCATTTGGAGGGAAGCGTCCAACCTGAAACTCTGCGGGAACTCTCGCGTTTCAAGGGGCGCCTGGAGAAGGAGACTCAGGCCTGGATTTCGGAACGCGCCGCGCAGAGCTATCGATACAGGGACTTTCAGGATTTTCTTCAGGCCTTCAAGTTGGTGACCTTGCTCCTGGAAACTCCGAGCGACTACGCTCGAGCCACCACTCGGCTGATCCAGGGGCTGGCGAGCCAAAATGTGAAGTACGCAGAAATTATTTTCGCCGC
>Ga0326727_10005567_pt1 | contig 35804 bp, 30 predicted proteins | sample MB2enrmetagenome_FD_207643 | JGI IMG/M metagenome (GOLD analysis project Ga0326727, IMG submission 207643) | Lab enriched peat soil microbial communities from McLean, Ithaca, NY, United States - MB29MY | ecosystem: Environmental > Terrestrial > Soil > Wetlands > Peat | place: USA: New York...
TGCTGTTGCACTATGTGCGTTCGTGGATGAATCCCGACCCCAACGAAGAGCAATTCACTCTGCACGTGACGATTGAATGATGCGGGCGCGGCGGAAAACCGTGCCAAAAGCGGACGGGAGCGCATAAAATACCAATTGAAATGGCCAAGAATAAGGACAAGACGTTCGAATTAGCCTGCCCGGATTGCGGAGCCATGCTGAAGATCGACGGCGCGACGGGCCTGGTGGTGAGCCACACGCCGGCGCCGCGCAAGCGCATGTTCGAGGACCTGGAAACCGCGGCCAAGGCCATGCGCGAGCACGGCGAGCGGACGGAATCGATCTTCCGGCAGAGCGTGGACGCCGAAAAGAACAAGGCGGATTTGCTGGAAAAGAAGTTTGCCGAGGCGCTGCGCAAGGCCAAGGATGCGCCTGAGGGCGTGCCCTTGCGCGAGATCGACCTGGATTGAGAGACCTGAACCGGCGATGGCCGCGGTGCATTGAGTCTTTTTGATCGCCGCTGGCCCGGTTTTGGAGCGATACTTGAAGAGCAACGGAGTTTCTGTGTCGTAGAGTTGAGGATGAGAAGGCAGGGTGAGGTCATGGTGGTTGTGCCGCTTTCGAAGGCAACTCGCAGCGCGAGCGAAACCCGCGCCAGCACGGCCGATTCCAGGCGCTGGGTGCGGATGGCAGCGGCGGGCACGCTGGTGGCGAGCGGCGTCCTGCTGCTTGCCGGCAAGCGGCGCGCCGGCCTGGTGACGGCTCTCTCCGGCGCTGCTCTGGTCATGATCGACCAGCGCGAAGTGGTGAGCAAATGGTGGAATGCGCTTCCCGGCTACATTGGCGCGATGCAGAATGTGCTCGGCCGCGCGCAAACCGTAGTGGAGAACATCTCGGGGCAGGGCGAGAAGTTGCACCGGGTGCTGAGCAAGTAACTCCGGCCCCCAATCCCCACTCTTTTTCAGTCTCCAACCAGCGTTTCCGGTCCGCCGCGCATAAATGCCACTTGGCCCCCAGGGCCGAGCCTAACTCCGCTAACTCCGCTAGCTCCGCTGCTTCCGATCAGTTTTTGCGCTCGACCAGATAACGGGCGACGCCTTTCAGGCCATCGGCGCGGCTGCCGTAGGGCTCGAGCGCAGCGAAGGCCTCGTCAATCAGCTGTGCAGCGTCGCGCAGGCTCTGCTCGATGCCGTAGACGGCCGGCCAGGTGGCCTTTTCCGAGGCTTGATCTTTGCCCGCGGTCTTGCCCAAAGTCGCCGAGTCGGCAGTTACGTCCAGCACATCGTCGGCAATCTGGAAGGCGAGACCGGCCTTACGGCCGAAGCGATCGAGACGCGCAACGTCCTCGGCCGTGGTGCCCGCATAGACGCCTCCGGAGACCACGCTGACGCGGATGAGCGCGCCGGTTTTGGCACGATGGATGGAGTCGACAAGCTCGGGCGTGGGCTTCAGGTGTTCGCTTTCGATGTCGAGCACCTGGCCGCCGATCATGCCTTCGACCGTGCCCACGGCATTGGCGATGAGGGCGACAATCTGCACCGTCGCGGCGGGTGGGCAGTCCAGCCCGGCCAGCACCTCGAAGGCGCGGGTTTGCAAGGCGTCGCCGGCCAGGATAGCGATGGCTTCGCCAAAGGCCTTGTGGCACGTGGGCTTGCCGCGGCGCAGGTCGTCGTTGTCCAGGGCGGGCAGGTCGTCGTGAATCAGCGAATAGGTGTGGAGCATTTCCAAGGCCGCGCCCAGGCGGGCGATTCCTGGAGGTAATGTGCCGGCAATAGTGACGCCGGCCTGCATGGCCAACACCGGCCGCAGGCGCTTGCCGCCGGCAAAGACAGAGTGGCGCATGGCGCCGTGGATCGAGACCGGAACCGTGCTTGCGGACGGAATCAGCGACTCCAGCGCGTGGTCGGTCAACTCCGCGCCTTCTTGAATCAGCGATTTTACGTCGGCGTGCATTCTGCTGTTATGTTAGACGAACGGGGCCGCGCCGCAATTCAACGAAAGCCATCACTACGAGGAGGAATAAACACAATGCGCTGAGCCATCGACCGCTGACAACGTCGGGCGTGGCCGTCCAATCGACTGTCAGGTCGACCGGGCCCTGCGGGACCGGCACGGCAATCAGGCCGTCGTCGCGTTGCGGCAGATTGGTGGCGATCTGGCCATTGGCCGTGATCCGCCAGGCCGGGTAACTCCGTATGCGCAGAACCAGATACCCCGGGTGTGGAAGGGTCGCATCGAGCTTCAAGTGTTCCGGCTGGGCGCGTTGCACAGAAAAGGCCAGTTCGCACGAGCTATTGGCGGAGGTGCCGGTGGGATTCGTCTCGGACGGCGCGCTTGCGTCGAGTGCCTTCAGAGGATCGGAGACGAGACATGCATCGGGCAGGCCGGGAGTGATGGCAAGCGCATTGCTCGACGGAGAAAACTCAGCTTCGCCAGGCAGTCCGCCTTTTTGCCGATCGAGGTCGGCGAAATAAGCAACACTATATTGGCCTTCAAATACGTTGCAAACCTGGAAAAAGAAGCGATTGGCAAACGCTGTGCCAGCCAGAAAAGTTACCGCGCAGAGCAACGCGACAAGTCCCCGTTTGCCCTTCCCCGCATCTTTGCCCGGCCAGATGGCAAGAGCGAAGAAAAGAGCCATAGGCGCTTCCATCGCAAGAAGCCATCGGGAAGGAAATTGCAGGAAGAGCAATTCGGGGAGCCGGTCATACAACGGCATAGAAAGCGGCAATTGAAGAAAAACCACGAATGGTGGAATCAGCGCCAACGCCAGCCAGGTTGCCTTGTGCAGTGTCACCAGGCCGCGCTTCCGCGCGAGGTACAATCCTGCAACGGCCACCACGAACATGGTGAGCGTGACAAGCAGAAGCATGGGCTGGTAGATGCCATGAACAGTGAGGCCCGGAAGAGGATGGCGGGAAAAGAGCAGCCGGTACGCGATCACGCCTTCCGGCCGGGTGATCTCCAGATTAATGTTCGCCCACGGCTTTTCGCGGAGAACCGGGAGGAGATAGAAACAATCCATACCAATTCCCACGGCTGCGGCCAGCCCGGCGCGAAGGACCGGCGCCCACGAGCGCATTTGCACGGCGGCCACGACGGAAATGAAGGCCAGCGTATAACTGGCCATGATTCCTATGGGTCCACTGGACAGCCAGCAAGCGGCAACAACGACGGCTAAAAGCCAGGCAGAACCATCGAGAGTGCGCCGCCATAGCGGACCTGCCGGGTTGCGGTCGCGCAGCGCAAAAAGCAGCAACAAGGAAAACCAGAATCCGCCGAAGAGCTCGCTGAATGCGGCGCGGTTATAGGCGTTATAAAGAGCGTAACCGGAGAAAAGCGCCGCGCAGCCGGCCAGAGTCGCGTGAGCTTCTTCCGAGAACGCGCGCGCAAAACTGCGCGTGGCGAGACCCATCAGGGCCAGGGAGAGAAAAACGAAGGCCGATGGAACGACATTCCAGGGAAGAAATAACCCCAGGAGCGCGCCAAACATCCAGGAGAGCGGCGGATAAAAAATGAATCGAGGCTCACCCGCGCCGTAATTGGCGCTCCACATCCAATGCGGATAAAAGAGGCCATGCTGCCAGCTCGAGTGCGCGTCGAACCAAAGGCCAAGATGAAAATCGAAGTCGGCGCCGCAGGACGGGCCGCGAAGAAAAATCGGAAGCGTAGCAACGGCCGCGGCGAGCAGAATCAAAAAGCAGCCGACGGCATGGCTACCCGACAAAAAATGGCGTGCGCGCCCCAGTAGATTCCCTGCAGAACGGAAATCTGTGTTCTCACTGTTCGGCATGACCCAGATTATACCGAAGCATCATCGACGGATCGTTCCAGCCAGCCGCATACAAGAAGCAAGAGTAACGCCAGGGCGCTGGTCCATCGGCCGGCCACGACGTCGGGCGAGGTGGTCCAGTCCACGGTCACATCTACCGGGCCTTGCGGGACGGGCACGGCGATGAGGCCGTCGTCGCGCCTGGGTAGCGCCGTCAGCAGTTGGCCGTTCACGCGAATGCGCCACGCCGGGAAGCTTAATAGGCGCAACACCAGATAGCCAGCGTGTGCTGCGGCGGCGCGAAGCTCGCGGTGCTCGGGGTTGGTCTCAAGGCCGTGGACGAAATGGAAAACGGCCTGGCAACTGCCCTGATCGCGGCTCCAAACGGGATTGCTGTCGGGATCGTCGGGATCGGGCTTGCCCAGAACGATCGAGGAATCGCTAACGAGACAGGCGTCGGGAAGGCCGGTGGCAATCGCGGAGTCGTCGCCGCCGGAAGGCTCGTACTCGTACATGCCTTCGAAGCCCGCGCCGGCCCGGTAATCGACAAGAACCGAAGGGACCGAGTCTTCGGGATAGCAAACCTGGAAGAAATATTTCGCCGCATAGGCAGTCGAAGCTAGAAACGCCGCGCCGCAGACGACGAGCACGGCCGCGCGGCTGCGCCGGCCAGAGGGCCAGATGGCGGCGGCGAAGAAGATCGCCATGGGCGCTTCCACAGTCTCAAGCCAGCGCCAGGGATACTGCAGGAAGCGCATCTCCGGCAGCAGGTACCAGAGCGGCCGCGACAGAGGGAACAAAAAGAAGAAGACCACGACCGGAACGGCGGCCAGTGGAACCCACCACAGACGAGAGGCGCTGGATTTGCCGATGGGCAGCGTGCCGCGGAGCCAACCGATCGCGATGCAGACGACGGTCACGGCAATCATCGAGACGGCGATCCACGAGACCTGGCGGAGAATTTCGTCGTGCAGTGCGAGCAGCGGGTTGGCATTGTGCGCGAAGAGCCAGTTGTTCTCGAAGTTGTAGCCGGGGTCCTGGGTGGCTTGCTTGATGTCGACCCATTTCCGCTCGAGAGCTGCGGGGAGCCAGTAGATGGCGGCGAGGCCGAGACCCAGCGCAGCCGCGACGCCGGCGCGAAGGATGGGGGCGATGGATTTCTTGGCCAACGCCCAGAGAAGCGCGACGCCGCCCATAAGATAGCCGGCCATCACGCCCAAGGGAAGGTTCGAGAGCCACGCGCCGGCGAGCACGAGGGCAAGAGGCGCGGCGGAGCCGTCGAAAACGCGCTGGAAAACCGAAACGGAAGGACGCCGATCGCGCAGGACAAACAAGACAATGAGCGGAAGCCAGAATCCGCCGGCGAATTCTGGGAATGCCGAGCGCTCGTAGGCCGTGAAGAGCGCGAATCCGGAGAAGAGCGCCGCGCATCCGGCGAGCGTAGCGGGCAGATCGTCGAGAGCTTCGCGAGCCAGAGCGCGCGTGGCCAGGCCGGTTGCGGCCAACGTAAGAAACGTGAGCGCGATGGGCGCGAGATTCCAGGGAAGGACCAGTCCGAGCGCCGCGCCCAGCATCCATGTAAGCGGAGGATAGAAGACGAAGCGCGGCTCGCCGGCGCCGTAATTGGGGCTGGGCGCCCAGTGGGGGTAGGGAATTCCGTGACGCCATGCGTTCAAGCAATCCAGCCACGAGACGAGGTGCACGTTGAAGTCGTGGCCGCAGGAGTTGCCGCGAATGAGTTGCGGAACGATGGCGACGAAGGCGGCAAGAAGAATAATCAAAGGGCCTGCATGGTAGCGCAGGCGCGACGGATTGCCGATCCTTGTTCCCTTGTTCCCTGCCGGGGCCCCCAGCGGTTCCGCCGCTGGGGTGGCTTGTTCCCTGCCGGGGTCCCCGGCGGGCGATTTTTGCCCGTTGGGGTGGCTTGTTCCCTGCTTTTTCATGGCAGCAGCCGTAAAGTGTGACGGGTTTGGGCAGCGACCGCTGCCGGAGTGAAGGGCAGCGCAAAGGTGGTTCCGTTGTACCAATCATTCCACTGGTCGCGGAAGTAAGGGCTGAAGGGGTTGCCGCTTTCTCCGAGCACGATGTTCTCCGTCGATCCGTCGATGTTGCTCCAGTCCATGGTAAAGCGCTGCGAGGGGCCGAGAGTGCGGCCGACCTGCTTCACGGTGGCGCCGTCGCCGCTTTGCGGCTGGGGCCCGGTTCCGGCCACGCGGCTCAGGAAGGGAAGTAACGGCGCCAGCGGATGCTCAACATCGACAACGTGCCAGCTTCCGTACGTCCAATGCTCCAGATTGCCGGGCGCGTTTCCATTGCGCATACCTTTGCGCACGGCCGCGGTCAGCAGCGCGTCCCAGTTCTTGTAGCCCTTGGGAAGCCACTCGGGCTTGGCGTGCATCACGATCTCTTCTTCAGCAAAAGCCGACTCGCCCCAATGATAATCGGCGGCGGTTTTGCCCAGTTTCGGTTCGAGAATCATGGGCCAGAGCGCGGCACGGGTTTCGGTGACGAGAGAGGCGGCCACGGAGTCGGTGGTGAGACGGCCATCCCAACTGCGCATCAGGTCCGCGGCCCGGCGCAGTTCGGTATCGCCATTGCCCTCGGGGCCGGGCGTGTGGTCGATGGCGTAGGCAAAGCGATGGCCCATCTCCTGATCGACCTCGCTGTAGATATCGGATTGCACAGACAGCATGTCGGCAGGCGTGAGCTGGTCGCGGCCGTCGAGCGATTTGTAGATGCGCTCGATACGGTAGGGATCGGCCCAATCGTCGGTGATCGGGTAAGGCGACCTGTCCGTCGTGACGCGCGCGTTGGCCGTGGCCAGAAAGCCTGACGGCGGATCGAAGGCGTTGGGCATCTGGTCGAAGGGGATGTAGACCTCGGGATTCGGTCTGCTCCGAGTGAATTGACCGCCCCACTCGGAAGGCTTCATTACGTCGTGCGGAATCGGCCTGTCAAAGAGCCCATTCGGCCGTATCGGCACCTTGCCGATGGCGTGATAAGCAATGTGTCCCTGATCGTCAGAATAGACCAGATTCTGCGTGGGCCAGCACCACTGCGCAAGCGCGGCCGAAAACTCCGTCCAGTTCGACGCGGTGTTTATCTCGTAGAGCGGGAGCGCGTTGAGCGATGGATCGTAGAGCGTCCACTTGAGAGCGATCGGAGGATCGCCGGCGGCGAGAAGCGGATTCAAGAGCGGGCCGTGCGCGGTGGATTCAATGTCGACGACGACATCGCGGCCGCCGCGCACGTGGATCACTTCATGATCGAAGGAGAGCGGATGCCACGCGGCGTCAGGCCCTTCGTAGTTGCCCTTGCCGTCGAGCTTCTCCGTGTAGAGGTCCTGCACGTCACTGTAGAGCGCGGTGTAGCCCCACGCCACGTGCTCATTGTGCCCGGCGACGATGAGCGGCAGGCCGGGCAGCGTGACGCCGGCGGCGTGAAACCCGGGTGCACGGAGATCGGCGATGTACCAGGTGTCGGGCTCGCGCAGTGTCAAATGCATATCGTTCGAGAGCAGAGGCTTGCCGCTGGCAGTGTGGCTGCCGGCGACGACCCAGTTGTTCGAGCCAAAGGCGCAGCCCTCGCAATCGGTTTGGCCCAGCAGGGCCATTGCGGCCGGATCCTCCGGCGCGGCGGATGCGAACTGCGATAAGGTTGGATTGGGTTGAGCACTGGCCTCGGTGTTTTCGTCGTCGTCCTCGTCGTCATCGTTTTTCTTTGAGGGCGCGAGCTGCGGTTGCGGGGCGCTGAGATCGACCTTGATGCCCGTTGGCGGATGATCGCGCCACGAACCAATCGGATACAGATCGGCGATGAGCTTCGGATCTTTGAGTTTGGCCTCAACGTGGGCGCGGGAGAACTTGGTGGTCAGGCGCAGGTCAAGAGTTTCGACCATCATCAGACCCACGCTCACCGAGTCCACGCCGGTCCAGGGCTCGGGACGGTAGCCGAGCAGACGGAACTCCGCCGGAAGCGTGTTGGATCTTTCGCACTGCGCGATGTAAAGATTCACGCCGCGGGCGTAGTCGTCGAGGATGACGCGATCGGTGGCCGGCAAATGGTCGTACACGCGTTGCGCCGTCAGGCGGATCTGCAACACGCGTTGCGTCTTGTCGTTTTGGACGAGCCCCGAACCCAGAATCTCAGCCAGGTTGCCATTTGCGGCGCGGCGGGAGGCGTCCATCTGCCACAGGCGATCCTGGGCGGTGACGTAACCCTGCGCGACGAACAGATCGTCCTGCGTCGCGGCATCAATGTGGGGCACGCCGTGGGCGTCGCGGCGTACAGTCACGGGCGCGGAAAGGCCGGCCAGTTGCACGTCGCCATCGAGCTGCGGCAAAGCAGCTTTGGCCACGGAACGCAGCCAAAGAATGCCCACTCCGGCGGCAAGGATGAGAAGCAAGAAAACACTGCCGGCGACGAGCAGAAGAATCCGCGGCCAGCGGGGCATGCGGCGGCGCTTACGTGCGGGCTGCGGTGCGGGTTTTGTGGATGAAGACGAATCGGACATCGGCCAGATTCAGGATACCGCTGCCGGATCGGCCCGGGATGGGCGGGTTAGGGCGCCTGCTTGAGCGCGGCCGGCGCACTTTGCGCGCGGGCGCTAAGCCGGCCGTAGACCAAGACCAAAGCCAGGAGAAACAGAATCGCACCCAGCACGAGCAAGCTGCCTTCCGGGCCGATGGCGCCGCCGCTCCACAAGGGATTGCCGGCGGGGCTGCTGGTCAGGTAGCAGCCGTGCGGGGCGAGTCCGCTGTCGGCGGCGCCATAGAAGAATGTCTCGGCCCAGTCCCAGGCGGCATGGCAGCCGATGGCCCACCAGGCCGAGCCGGTGACGCGCACGCTCACGCAAAAGACGAAGCCGATGAAGGCTGTGGCAAAGATGCCGATGCCGCCTTCGTTCGGGTTGGAGATATGCACATAGCCGAACAGGGCCGACGTAACCCACGCCGCGCACCAAAACCCACTGCCACTGCGTGGGGCGGACTTTTGGCCACTGCGTGGGGCAGCCCTTTGGTGGAGGGCGTAGCAAGGGATAAGGCCCAGCACAGCGGCGGCATAGACGCCCGTTGAGGCGCTTCCTCCGACGAAGATTGCCAGGTACGCGCAGAGCACCGCGACAACGCCCAGCGCCCACCAGAAGTCGATGCCGCGGGCCAAGGTGAAAAGCCCGTAGCAGCGGAACATGCCTTCTTCGAAAGCGCCACTCAGGAGAAAAACACAGCCCCACAGCAATGCGAACCGGAAGATAGCCGCACCCGTCAGCGACGCGGGACCGAAGTGCAGCCAGCCACCTGCCGCGAGCGCGCCAACCAGCGCGGAGAGCGCGAGAAAGCCGGCTGCCAGGCCAATGAAGAAATGCTGTGTCCGCCGCGGGCCGGTAAGGTTGTACGCCGGAATACACCGGCCTTCGATTAACCCCAAGATTGCGGCTGCAATGAGCAGTGCGAGCAGGCTTCCCGCTTCGGCGAAGAACTGAGGCCCAGGCGTGAATTCATCTGGCGTGCCGACCAAATGGGCAAGGAAAATCGCAGTGTCAAACGCGGCATTGAGAGCAACGAAGAGGATCAAAAAAACCAGCACCGACCAGCCGGCGCGCAATCCCTGGCTGCCGATAAAGATCCAGCGCAGGCCGCGATAGGGCTCCTCTGCGGCCGCGGGTTCTTGGGGTCCGGGGGTCAGAACAAGCTCGGCGTTAGTCGCGGCGGGTGTTGCCGACGGCAGGGAGGGTTCTTCCGTCTCCATGAAATCTTCCTCATCGCAGGGATTCCGTGCACTGCGATTGCCCCAAGGGCTCACATTTGCATTCTACGCAGGCCGCGGCGGCTCTAATTGCCAATAGGTTTGAATTCCCAGGACCACGCGGATGAGTATCCAGACCGTCCCTGCCATCAAACGGTTCCGGCAGGCTATCTTGCGCTCGCATGGGGGCCGATTTAGCGATATCGCCGCGTGGCCTTGATGACCAAAGAGAAGACGCCCGACTCGTCGCGGGCTACGACCAGCGAAACGTGGCGGTTGATGGCCACTTCCGCTTGCAGCAACTGCTGGCTGGTGGTGTTCACATCGGTCGCGTAGGTGAGGGTGACGACGCGGCCGAACTGCTCCTGGACGGTGATGCGCGAGGTGGAGTTGCCGAATGCGCCGAGATAATTGGGATCGAGTTTTACCGAGCCTGCGCCGAAGAGTTTCTGCACGCGGTTGCTGACGCTGGCGTTGAGGGCTCCGCCGAGGAGCGCGTCGGTGGGGTTGGCGAGGGCCTGCTCCTGCTGCTGCGTGTAAAGGCGCTGCTGGCTGGCAGTGTGACCGAGGGCCAGCAGCGAAACCACGTCGGCCTCGGGCAAGGGAGGATCGCTGCGGTAGCTGACGGCGAGTTTTTGCGGCGATCCCTGCAGTCCGAGGGAGATGTCGTAGTCCTCAACGTGCGCCGTGGCGCTGAGGTCGATGATGGGCTCGATGCGCACCGGATTGGTAAAGGTGACGTCGCCGCGTTCCAGGTCGTAGCGGGTTCCGGCGATCAGGGCGCTGCCTTCGGTAATGGAGACGCGGCCCAGAAGCGACGGCGAAGCCAGGGTGCCGCGCAGGTGCAGGTCCACGTTGCCGGCGAGCTTGGCGAAGGCGTTCTGGAAGCTCAACTGCGGCGAGGAGACGATGTGCACGTCGAGGCGCACGTGATTCGATGGAGCATCGGGCGGTGCGACGGTCTGCGCCGAAATGCTGGCCTGCGTGGCGAGGGTCGCGAGATCGAGATCGGGACTGACGGAAAAGCGGGTGATGAGGACGTTGCCGCTGAGGAGCAGATGGTCCTGAGCGCCCTGCAGATGGAACGTGGCGTCGGCGAGAGAGCTGACGCCCTCGGGGTAGCGTACGTGCACTTGTTTGCCGGTGACCGACAGGTCGGCATAAATGCCGTGCTGGTAAGCCAGATAACCGTCTACACTGAGCAGGCCGCCGCCGCTCATCGCGGTCAGGTTTTTCACTTCCAGCCGGTCCTGGCTGAAGACGAGCGTGCCGTGCAATTGGCTGAGGCCGTTGGGCAGATCTTCGAGCGAGAGCGCGGCGTTGTCAAAATCGATGCGGCCCTGCAGGGTGGGATGCGCGACGGGTCCATGCGCTTCCACTTGAAAAGTCGTCGAGCCGCTGGCAGTCAAATCGGAGTCGAGGGTCTCTGCCAGTTTCAGGTTGATGGCGCCGCTGGCGGCGAGATCGAGTTGCCGGGACCCCTCAAGCGACAAGACTCCCTGCATGTGCAGGTCGGTATCTTCGCCGGTGATGTGCAGCGGATCGAGAGCGATGCGTCCGTTGGCCAGCGTGGCATGCAAGCCGCCCTCGCCCCTGAGCTCGACGCCGGAAACGGTGAATGCCAGTTGGCGAAGTTGTGCTTGACCTTGAAGCTCGCCGGGATGCGCGAGCGGCCCGTCGATAGAAACCGTACCGGCCAGCGCCGACTCGCCCCTGAATGCGTCCATGTGCGCCATGCGGAGTACAGTGCCGAGATTGAACTGGGAGAATTCGAGCTGGGCGCGCGTTCGATAGTCGCCGCGAAGCTCGGTCTCGCCGTGCAGGGTGAGCGATGCCTGCTCCAATTGCGTGGTGGCGTTGTATTCGAGCAGTGGTCCCGCGGAATGCGCGAAGGCCTGGAGGGTTCCGAATCGCTGCCCGCCGAAGGTGAGCGCGGTGAGCGTTGCATGGCCCTCCAGACGCAAATCGCCGTTCGGGTTGCTCAATGTGCCGGATCCGGCAACCACAAACGCGAGCTTGCCGGTGGCGTCGAGAGCGCGGCTGCGGACGATGGCAAGGCGGGCAATGTCGATACTTTCGGCGCGCGCGTCAACCTGGAAGCGCTGGCTTTTGAAGTCATAACTTCCTGACGCTGAGAGGTTGCCGCCCGCCGTGTTGAGCGTGGCCGACGACAGTTTGAGTACCTCGCCGGTAAACGCGCCCTGGACGCTAAGACCCGCGATCGGCTCGCCATAGAGGTTGCCTCGCTCCATTTCGACGGAACCTGAAGCGGACAGCGCACGGAGTGGGCCGTCGGCCTCGATGCGGGCGTCCAACGCGCCGGCGAGCGGGAGGCTTGGACCGCCTGCCGCGGCGAGGAACGGCTGCACGTCGGCAACTTCGAGATTAGCGGCATCGAAGCGCGCATGAAGCACCGAGTTCGCGTCGAACTCCGGTTGGCGGCCAGGCGAGGCATCGAGGGTGCCGCTGATGTTGACGTGCGTGTTGCCGCGCAGCAGCTGCGCGTGCTGGATGGCGATCTGCGATGGGGAGTAACTGCCCGCGGCCGAGACGGAATCGAAGCGCAGAAACTGCTGCGCGCCGGAGTTGCCGGCAGCGGACGGCATTTCCACGGCAAGCTGCGTGGCCTCGATGGCGCCGGCAATGTGCGGCCGGGCGAGCGAGCCGGTCCAAATGCCGTGAAAATTGGCCTGGCCCGCCAAAGACACCGGCAGCGCCGCGGCGCCGGTTTTGCCGTTGCGCTTCACGCCGAGGCTGCGCAACGCGGTATCGAGTTCGCCGAGATTGCGCGAGTGAAAATCTATGGTGAGCGCCGAGGGGCTTGCGATGGGATAAGCGCCTATCACGCCATGCGCTTCGAGATCGCTCGCGGGCAGGTGAAGTTCGATTTTGCGCACCTCCACGGAGCCGTTGCGATGCGCATAGACAGCGTCGATCGCGCCGCTTGTGGGCGCTTCGCCGGCCGGCGTCTGCCCGGAGGGGCTCAAGCCAAGCTGCGCATCGACCGAGACGGTGCGGCCGTCGCCATGCGCCCAGACAGCGGTCGCGGGACCATTCACGTGCGCGTCGATGCCCAAACGCCGGTACGCGGGCGGGCAGACCATATCGAGCACCGTATCGAGCGCAACATCCTTGAAATTGGCGGTCACTTTGCCGTTGACGGGAATGATCCAGTCTGGCGCCCGGACAAGAACGTTGCGATTGTCCGGAGGGGCTTCAGCTTCAATGGCCGCCTGCTGGTGAGCCAAGGGAGCCATGGGCAGCCAGGGCTCAAGCGCAACCGCCCCATCGATCTGGCCGCCCTGGCGCAGGCGCGCGACGATTTGCGTGATGAGCAACTGCTTTTGATCGGCGTGAACGCGGGTCTCGAGGGTGATGCCCGTGGCGGTGACGCCCTCGCCGATATATGAGCCGTCGTCGATGTGAACGCTGCCGTCGATCTGGAACTGGGCTTTCTCGCCAGAAGCGGCGAGATCCAGGCGGGCCAGGCCCTCGGGCGCATCGGGATAGCCGGTGATGGGATTGATGAGCCGCATATCGAGATCACCGGCGAGGCGCGCGTGCCAGCGGGGATGCGTGAAGTCGGCAAGATCTCCGGTAACATCGAGGGCGTGCATCTTGCCGCCCGGCCTCTCAGCCGTGATCCGCAACGAGCGCACAAAAACCCGCGCGTGTTCGAGGTCGAGTGTGGCTTGCAGGGCGCCATGTACATCGAGGTCCTTGCGTGGATCCGTGCGGGCCAGGTTGAGATCGGTGACTCCGGCCTCGATGCGATAAGACGCGGGTGAGCGGAACGTCGCAGGAACGTAGCGCATGACGAGCGACACATTGTTGGCCGCGAAATCGAGCGGCAGGTAACGGTCCTGGTAGTCGAAGCTCGCGGCGCGGCAGTCGTAGTGGAAGCTGCCCTGCTCGACCGCAATGTGTCCGGCATGGATCTCGAACAGGGTGTCGATTGCGGGCTTCGACGAAGTTTGCGGCCGGCGCGGATGCGGCTGATTCGTCGATCCGTCGGGATAGACGATCAAGTGCAGGCTGGGCCGGTCGATCTCCAGGCTGCGCAGCCGGACACTGGGACTGAAAAGATTGCTGAGGCTCAGAACCACGCGCAGGCGCTCGATCTTTGCGTAGGGCGCTTCGCCGGGATCTTCGAGACCGTGAATCACCAGCCCGTCGGCTTCAGCCTGGAAATGCAGCAGGCGCCAGTGGAAGGATGCGATCTCAACCCGGCCGCCGGTGAGTTCTTCAATGGACGCGATCAGGTGCTTGCGCACCAGGTTCTCAAATGCGGCAGAGCTGGCGGCAAAATAGAGGCCGACGGCTAAGAGCGCCAGAAGAACGGCCGTGCCCGTAATCGCCAGCGGAAGATGAAGCAGAAAGAAGCGGCGCAGACGGCTGCGCAGGCCGCGCTGCGGCTTCTCGGGCTCGGCAAGTTCGTTGTTGGCGATGTTGTTGCGTTCGCTCATTGGCTCCCACTTTCCCGAGCATTCGAGCTTGACGGGGTCTCGGTCGCCGGCGCGGTTTGGGGCGCAAGTTCCGAATCCAGCAACTCGACATCGCCCTGCTGGCGCAAATTCGTGAGCCAGTTATCGAACAACACATTGACCTGCTGCTCAAGCAGGATCTCCTGAATGCGCGGCGCCACCTGGTCGAGCGGCGGGATGGTCTCGCCGGGCGTGTACTCGGGCAGCAGCGTGTCGTGGTAGTAGGTTTCGATCTGCTGTTGCGAGATTTGAATGCCCTGCCGGAAGCGCTGCTCGATGAAGCGCAGAATCTCCAGCCGGTAACGGAGATAGGCCTCGACGCGCTCCGCAGTGAGCCCATGCGCTACGAGAAACGCCTTCCAACCGGCGTCGGAAGCGCAGTTCTGGCGCACGCAAACCGGCAATTCCGTGCGGATCTCGTGGAGCCGGGCGTTTACCTCTTCTGGCGAAGGCTCGATGGCCGGCATGTCTTCCTGGCGAATCTGCTGCTCGATGAGAGTGCGGCTGATGAGCTGATCGAGTGCCTGTTGCCGCGTGAGTTCATCCTGGGGCGTGTTGTTCGCATCGAGAACGGAGAGGCGAATCTCGTCGTCGAGATCGCTGGACAGGATCACGTGCTTGTTCACGACGGCGACGGCACGGTCGAGGACGACGGGCGAGGCAGATGAATTCGCTTGGGCGCAACAGGGAACCCCGGTGACTGCCGCAAGCAAGGCCGCAAACAGCCACACCCGTTCGCCGCGTGAAAACTCAATCCGAATTGGCGCGTGTTTGCTCATCAGAAGGCCTGCCCCAGGCTGAAAAAGAAGTTGATGTGCGGCCCCTGGCCGAGGTAAGGGGCGGAAGCGTAACCGGGAATAGGGCTCCCCGCTGTCGTGGGAATTGAGTAGTTGATATTTACCGGGTAGATCGGTGGATTCAGGTTATAGCTGAAATCGAAGCGGATGGGGCCGACCGGCGTATGGTAGCGCAAACCCGCGCCCAGAGCGTGCGAGAAATCGTTGAAGCTGCACTGACCCTGCTGGCCGGTCGAACTGGGCGGACCGTTAGGCGCGTAGCCGTTGTAGTTCTTGTTGGAATACTGAGACGGGTCGGCCACGGATGCTCTGCAGGCGGCGCTATCGGGCTGGTGCACGCGCAGAATGCTGGCCCATGCATCGCCGGCGTTGGTAAACACGTTGCCCATGTCGTGAAAGATGACAAAGCTGAAGGTATTGCCGAACCAGGGCAGGGTGGGAGGCGGCAAGCGCAATTCCGTGCTGTTGATCAGCGATCCCGCGCCGCCGATCTGGTAGCCGGTCTCAGGATCGCGCGGTCCGGCGGCGTTCTGCGAGAAACCGCGCAGCGAGACGGGACCGCCGGCATAGAGCCGCTCGGGCAGCGGAATCAACTCGCTCGAACCAGTGCCGAAGGCGCGAATCTGCCCGTAACGCGTGTTGCGCGCCACCACCAGGCGATTCTTGTCGAAGCTATAGTAGCTGGAATTCGAAGTGTCGATGCGGTTGAACTCCGCCTGCGCGCCGAAAAGCCGGTCGGAGAGGAACTCCTGAAAGCTGGTGTAGGTGCCGCGGTGCGCGTCCAGGGGCACATCGCGCGTGTCGCGCAGCCATGTGAATGCGGGCCCGCCCACGCGCGTCGCCTTCGAGAGCTCGGAGATTTCGCCGGGATAAACCTGCAAGCTGCTGGCGTCCACCTTCACTCTGCGGAAGTCGATCTCGTAGACGAAGGTGTTGGCGCGGGAGATCCACCTGCCGGGATGGTTGAAGTTTTCGGTGCCGCGGAATGCGCCCTCCAGACGCGACGCGACGTAAGTCGAAACATCCTCGCTGTTGGCATAGCCTCCGGAAAACGTGAAACCCAGGTTTCGGTTGCCATCGATGTGCGGCACCTGGTACTGAATCCCGATGCTCTGCTCGAGCAGGCCGTAAGTGCCGCGCAGCGAGACCGACTGTTCCCGGCCGAAGAGATCGTTGCGCGTGATGCCGGCCAGCACGCGCGGGCTGACACCTGTTTTTCCGTTGGGGTTGCAGGCAACTCCGGCTGCGAAGGCGCCCGAGCAGTTGTTCTGCGGCTTCCCGGTTTGCGCTTCGAAGCCGAAGCCGTAGCTCAACGTCCAGCGCCGCGCCTCAGTGGCCTGGAGCAGCACGGTTTTTTGGGGCGCGTCGCCGGCGGGATTGACGACCGCGGTGTTGACCTCATTGAAAAGCCCGAATGCGTAGAGGTTGCTCTGCGTAGCGGCAAGCGCGTCTTGATTGAGCGGATCGCCGGCATGTACGGTGACGGCCCGCGCCACGGTTTGCGGCCGCGTGTATTCGAGGCCCGTCAACAGCACGTTGCGGACAAAGGTCTGCGGCCCTTCATCGATATGGAAGGCTACGTCGACTTTGCCGGAATCGGCGGGCTCAGTCTGCTGCTCAAGCTTCACGTCCACCTGCTCAAAGCCGCGGCGCAAATACTCCGTAACCAGTGCGTCGTGGTCGCCGGCCAGGTTTCGCGGCGAAAGCGGCTGGCCCGGCGTGGTGTTCAGCAGTGCCATCAACGTGGCTGCCGGAATGCGATCGTTGCCCTCCAACTGCAAGGTTCCGACGCGAAGTTGCCGGCCCTCCGCAATGCGATAGACCACCTTGAGCGGAGCCGTATGCGCGCCGGCCTCCGGCGGCGGCGAGGAGGCGCCGTTTTGCGCGTCGACGGTTGGTTGATCGGCCGCAGTCTCGGGAGTGCTGGTTTCCGGCGTGACTTTGACCTGAGAAAAGCCGTTGTTGCGATACACATTCTCGAGCGCCGAGAGGTCGGCCGAGACCAGCGCCTGGCTGTAGAGGCCGTGACGGTTGAGAACGTCTGCGGGGCGGACGCTGAGCAAGTCCATGAGCGTGGCCGTCGAGAAGTAGTGGTTTCCCGCTATGGAAACCTGCTCCATGCGACGCCGCGGTCCCAACTGCACGGTATAAAGAATCGTCACTTCGTCGCTGCCTGCGGATTGCCGCTTGTGAGCGACGCGCGCATCGAAGTAGCCCAGGCTCTGGTAGTAATCGCGCAAGCGGCGATTGCCTTCGGTGAGCAGGTCCTCGTCGACGCTGCCTTCCAGATAGATAGGAATGATGTGTTTGACGCGCTCGGGATTGATGCTGGCGCCGTGCACCTCGACGCGCACCACCGGCCCGCGATTGGCAGTGAAGCGATAATCGACCGCCTTCGCGGCGCGATCGTACGCGGCCGATTCGAGTTTCACCTCGGCTTCGAGGCGGCCCTGCTTCTGGTAGGCGCGCAACACGCCATCGAGTGCGCGATTCACCGTGTCGTGATCGACGTGGGCAATCTTCCACAATCGGGCGTAGTGGCGGAACTCCTCCACGCTGATGCCGGAGTCGCCCGTGACCGTTACCTTGCCGACCTTCGCGCGCGGCCCCGAAACCACGTGAAACGAGATGTCCGCGAGCTGTTGTCCGAGCCGCGGGGCGACGGTCTGCGCGATGACCGACTCGTAATAGCCGTTCTGCTCGAGGGTGATGCGCATCTGCTCGACGGCACGCATCGTACCCGCCTGGGTCAGGCGGGTTCCGGCCTCGAGCTGGCTCGAGCGTTCGAGTTGCATGTTCATGGTGGCGCCGGCGGCGCCTTCCACGCTCACGGTTCCGATAAACGTGCGCGGGACGCCGGCAAAAGTGAGCGTCACGCCGTCTCCCATGCGCGCGGCGCGCGCTTCAATGGTGTCGTAGAGGCCGGTCGCATACAGCTGGCGCAAACTGCGTTTCAGGTTCTCCTCGGTCAGCGGCGCTCCTTGGGCCACGGGCAATTGGCTGACAAGCGGCTGCAGTCGGTCGGCAGGAACACCCTGGAACTCAATGCTCCGCACCGGCAGACCCTCCCACTGGAGGAGGGGGTCGGGAGACGCCTGGGCCAGCTGATCGGCTCCCCCGCCGGAAGCGCTGGGGCCGTTCGCGGGACTCTGGCCCCACGCGCCGGCTCCGCCCGAGATCCCAAAGGAAAGGAGGCAGGCCAGGAGGAGGCCGTGCCCCAGCCGTTTGCCGCATTGACCTGGCGGCTTAACCTTCAAGACCATATCTCCCCAAAAAAGCACGGGGAAGAGCGCCCCGCAGCACAATCGTTGCCAGCGATCCGTCGTCAGCGATCCCCGATTCCTATCTCTCTATACTAACGAGGAACGGCGCCCCATGCGGCCGCTGACGCCAGAGGAACTATAATCGCCGGCAGAGGAAGTTGTCGCTCAACGATGACCTGTGCTGCAGGCTAATGCGGGCGAGGGTGGAACGATGAAGAAAGTCCCGATAGCAATGATCTTTTCAGCAGTTGTTTTGGGGTTGACTCTTCTGGCGTTTGGCCAAACTGACTACAACGGTAACAGCTACGATGACCAGAGTAACACTTTGGATGACCAGCTACTCAAGGTCGCTGCTAAAGGCGATACGGCAGCCGTGCAGCAACTTTTGCAGAAGGGGGCCCGTATTGAATTTAAGGATGCTGCAACACACTATACCCATTCGGCGCTGTTTGCGGCAGCAGGCACGGGCCAGGTCGAGGTTGTAAAGCTACTGCTGGAGTTGGGGGCCAAGACCGAGTTCGATGACCCAACTGGCCACCGCTCGGCGCTGGGTTGGGCGGCCGGCGGAGGTCGGATTGAGGTTGTGAAGCTGCTGCTGGAGAAAGGCGCTAACATCGAGGCACGGGAAAGGGGCGACACGGCGCTGATCGAGGCGGCCCACTTCGGCTACACCGAGGTCGTGAGGCTCCTGCTGGGGAAGGGCGCCAACATCGAGGCTCGGGGCGTATTCGGCTACACGCCGCTGATTTGGCCGGCCGGCGAGGGGCACACCGAGGTTGTTAAGCTCCTGCTTGATAAGGGCGCAAACACCGAAGCCTGGGACGAGACGTATCACCAAACGGCGCTGATCTGGGCGATCTCACGTGGCCAAACCGGGGTTGTGAAGCTGCTGCTGGAGAAGGGGGCCAAAACCGAGTACCATGACCCATCTGGTCATTACTTCCCGGCATTGGGTTATGCGATCGCCGCGGACAACACCGAGATTGTGAAGCTGCTTGAGGCGAAAGGCGCCCACCTATGAAACTCGAACGGCGCGAATAGTTTCCTCCGTTCGTCCACGGTCACTATAGACGCATTCGGAACAGCAATTAATGCTCTCCGATCCCTGTTCCCTTGTGCTGACAAGTGAGGAAGGCCGGCGCAACAGCAGATGGTTTCAGGAGCGATCGTTAAGGAAGCTCATGGCCGAAGCCCCCACTCCAGCGCAAGCGTCCCACCGCACCCGTACCGACGGTGGCGAAGAGACGGCGCAGGTCGCCGCAACCGGTAAATCCGGGGCGTTGCCGGCCGCCGCGGCTCCCAATGCAGCGGACGCCGGGGTGCTGGTTCGCGCCCAGGCCGGCGATCACCAGGCCTTTGCCGAGCTTTACAACCTGCACAAGCGGCGCATTTACTCGCTTTGCCTGCGCATGGTCGGCAACGTGGCTGAGGCCGAGGACTTGACGCAGGAGGCATTCCTGCAACTGCATCGCAAGATCGCCACCTTCCGCGGCGATTCGGCCTTTTCCACCTGGCTGCACCGGCTGACCATCAATGTGGTCCTCATGCAACTGCGCAGGAAAGGGCTGTCGCTGATCTCTCTCGACGAAGCCATGGAGCCGAACCCGGAGGAGGGTCCCGGCCGCAGTTTCGGAGCTCCCGATCTGACGCTTACGGGCGCCATCGACCGCCTGGCCCTGGAACGGGCAATCGCCGATCTCCCGGCCGGCTATCGCCTCATCTTTATCCTTCACGACGTGGAGGGATTTGAGCATAATGAGATTGCAACGATGCTCGACTGCTCGATTGGCAACAGCAAATCGCAACTGCACAAGGCGCGCCTGAGACTGCGCGACGCCCTGCGCGCACAGAACCGCCAGGAGGCGCGGCCATGAACGGCGACCCCGGCAAAATGAGCTGCGTCGACTTCCAGGCGCAACTGCCTGACCTGATCGCTTCGGGCGAAGACGCCGCCGCGCATCCCCACGTGCGCGCCTGTGCGCGTTGCAGCGCCCTGCTGGCCGATTTAAGGACCATTGCCGAAGCGGCGCGCCAACTGTTTCCCAGTGTGGAACCGCCGGATGAGGTTTGGGAGCACATCGAGTCGGCCATCAAACGGGAAAAATGAAGGCGGCATCGAATGCGGGATAAGGCTTGGCGCGACGATTGCGCGCTCGCCGGTTTCGATCTCGGACCCGGACGATCACCGTTCGAAGGCCTCCGCCGGGAGGTGATCGCCCCTGCTCCTCACCTTCCCGAGTTTTCAGCCGATAGACCCCGTGGGATGGTCATGGTGAACCGGAGCCGGCTAAGCCCAATCGTTTCACCGAGGAACTGCCGGTTGCGTTTGAACGGCAGATCGACCATTTCGTGATAGCCAGTGAACGTGATCTGGAACCGCGGTAGGTGCAGCAACGTAGCAAGAGGTCACATCAAGCGAAGGAGAAGCGCCGGAAGGAACAGAACTTGCAACTTTTCCGTTTCTGTACTATCTAATGATAGAAAAGTTGATACGGGGACACTCAATGCCAAATCCGCCATCCTTACATTCTCGCGAACCCTCGGTCAAGAGCGCACCGGCAACGCGCCTGATTCCAGTTTTGCCGGTTCGCGATACGGTTCTATTTCCTCACGCGGTCCTGCCGCTGACGGTAGGCCGCGAAAGCTCCATCCAGTTGATTGAATCGATGGGCGAAGAGCGGTCGATTGTGGTGGCGGCGCAGCTCGATGCGCGCCTGGACGCGCCCAAGCCCTCGGACCTGCACGGGGTGGGCACCCTGGCCACCGTGCACAAGATTGTGCGCATGCCCAACCAGAGCCGTTTTGTCTTTACGGAGGGCGTGAACCGGGTGCGGCTGGTGCGTTTTGTTCAATCCGAGCCGTTTATGGTGGCCGAGGTGGAGACGGTGGAGGATGTGTCGCCGGCCGGCTCGCCGGAGTTCGAGGCCCTGGTGCGCAACGTGGTCGGCCAGTTCCAGCAGATTGTGGCGGAGTCGCCGACGCTCTCCGATGAACTGCGGACCATCGCGGCGAACATCGAAGAGCCTACCCGGCTGGTCGACTTTGTGGCCTCTTCTCTGCCCTTTCTGACCACGGACGACAAGCAGCAGTTGCTGGAAACGGCGAGCGTGGCGGAGCGGCTGGAGCAACTGAACAAACTGCTGGCCAAGGAGATCGAGGTGCAGCAATTGCGCGCCAAGATCCAGACCGAGGTCCAGGACCAGGTGCAGCAGTCGCAGCGCGACTACTACCTGCGCGAGCAGATGAAGGCCATCCAGAAAGAGCTGGGCGAGCAGGACGAGGGCCAGCGCGACGTGGAAGACCTGCGCCAGAAGATTGAAGCCGCGGGCATGCCCGAAGACGTGAAGAAAGAGGCGCTGAAGGAGCTCGGGCGGCTCGGGCGCATGTCGCCCATGGCCGCCGATTACGGGCTCACGCGCAACTACATTGAATGGCTGGCAGTGCTGCCCTGGAACAAGAGCTCGGGCTCGAAGGTCGATATTGGGAAGGCCCGCGAAATTCTCGACCAGGATCATTACGAGCTGAAGAAGGTGAAGGACCGCATTCTCGACTACCTGAGCGTGCTGCAGCTCAAACCGGAAATGAAGGGGCCGATTCTGTGCTTTGTGGGCCCGCCGGGCGTGGGCAAAACCAGCCTGGGCCGGTCGATTGCGCGGGCGCTGGGCCGCAAGTTCCAGCGCGTTTCGCTGGGCGGCATGCACGACGAGGCGGAGATCCGTGGCCATCGCCGCACCTACATCGGCGCCATGCCGGGGCAGATTATCCAGAGCATTCGCCGGGCGGAGACCAACGACCCGGTCATCATGCTCGACGAAGTCGACAAGCTGGGACGCGACTTCCGCGGCGATCCGTCCTCGGCGCTGCTCGAGACGCTCGATCCGGAGCAGAACAACACCTTTCGCGATAACTACCTGGATGTGCCGTTCGATCTCTCGAAAGCGCTGTTTATCTGCACGGCCAACATGCTGGACACGGTGCCCCCTCCGCTGCAGGACAGGATGGAGCTCATCCCACTCGAGGGGTACAGCGAAGAAGAGAAGGTGCACATCGCCAATCGCTACCTGATTCCGCGCCAGATCAAGGAAAACGGCATTACGGCGGAGCAGATCGAGTTTCCCGAGGAAGCGGTGCGCCACATCATCCGCCACTACACGCGCGAAGCCGGCGTGCGCAAGCTGGAGCAGACGGTCGGGACGGTCTGCCGCAAAGAAGCGCGGCGCGTGGTGGAGGGGAAGACGGAAAAGCTCGTGGTGACGCGCGAGTTGCTCAAGGAGTTCCTGGGCGGAATCCAGGTGCGCGTCGATACCGAGGTTGCCGAGCGCGTGAAGCGGCCGGGCGTGGCCGTGGGCTTGGCGTGGACACCGGCCGGCGGCGACGTTCTTTTCATCGAGGCCAACAAGATGAAGGGCAAGGGCGGCTTTACCATGACCGGCCAGATCGGCGAGGTGATGCAGGAGTCGATGCAGGCCGCGCTGACCTGGGTGCGCTCGAACGCCGCGCGCCTGGGGCTTGCCGAGGACTTTACCAAGGACCTCGACATCCATATCCACGTGCCGGCGGGCGCCACTCCCAAGGACGGACCTTCGGCGGGCGTCACCATGGCTACGGTGCTGGTTTCGCTGCTGACCGATTCGCCGATAAGGCCGCTAACGGCTATGACCGGCGAGATCACGCTCAGCGGCAACGTGTTGCCGGTGGGCGGAATCAAGGAGAAGTTTCTGGCGGCGCGCCGCGCCGGGGTTGATACCATCGTCCTGCCCGCCGAGAATCGCCAGAACGTGGAAGAAGACCTGACGCCGGAGATGATAGCGGGCGTGGACGTGCGCTACGCCACCCACATTGAAGACGTGCTCGCCGTGGCCCTGCCGAGGCTGGCCATGCGGCCGCAGCCGGTTGCAACCGAGCTTCCGGTGGAAGCGGCGGCGTAAGCATTGCTTCTCGTCGAAAGCGGGCCGGCGAACCTGCCGGCCTTTTCTTTCTGTGCGATTCCCATAGCGGTTTCAGGATGGCAATACCCCGGAGGCGAACCGCCGAGTCGATCCGACCCCAAGGAGGAGCGACCTATCACCGAAGCTGGAGAGGGCATATAAATCCTGGAACCGCCGTAATCTCCCTCCGATTTGGGCGTGGCATTCCCACATTGGGCCCGGCTTCAGAATGGCCCACTCCCTTGCTTCCCGGCGCTTGAGATCGGGTGAGCCAGGTAGAGAAGTCCAGATGACCGCCGATAGGACAGATAGGATCTGGCGATTTTCGACGCCATCGCGGTTCTGCAAGCGCTGGACTGCCACATTCGAGTGGATTGTCTGATTTCACCTTGGGAAGTGCAAAAGGAGACTCCAACAGCGTTCGAGAACTACGTGGAGAGCAGGAACATGGCGGCTACGCATACGATCGTTCCACTGCATCTTTCGGGAAACACCACCGAGCAGCAGAACCAGAAGCTGCAGGACTGCCTCAATGACGCCGTGCGCGATGCCTATCTCACGGCAATCGAGCAACTCGACCGGCAAAGCGCGCAGGCCGTGCTCGACGCGGGGAGTAAAGTCAGGTCCGAGATCGCCGGCGCAGTGACGGAAATAGTGCACAAACACACGATTAGCAGTAAGTACGAAGACGAAGAAGTGGGCTCGGATCGCATTTATCCGCCCACCTATCGTGTGCGGCCCGTGGAAGCCCAAGTGACGGAGCTCAGGAAGGCGTTTCCGAAGCTCGGCAACTGCAATGAGAAGCTGGGCCGGCTTCCGATTCCCGAAGAGCCCGAGGCATGGTTCGCGATTCCGCGCTGGCAGGCCGTGGCGCCCACCTACAACGAGGCGGTGGAGATGGTTTTGGAGAGCCTGGCCAAAAAGCGCCGTTTTTCGAATCGCATTGCCGAGCGCATGGGCGAAAAGTACTTGCGCCAGACCGAGCGCAGCCGGCTGGCGGAGACCATCCTCGCCGACCAGCAGCAGGGATGCGACATCCTGGTTGTAGCCGCGCAGTTCGGTATGTTGCATCGTGGCAGCTCGGCCCGGCGCACGCGTGCCTCCCTCGCCGGCAACGAATTCTGCCTGGGCGCCTTTGCCATTGCGAGCATGCTGCTCACCCATACCGATCGCCTGTCGACGGGTGACTCCCTGATGCTTGACTGCGGGGGCGACGAGTACTCTCCGCGGGCCGATTACACCTTCGATCGCGTTCCTCTCTTCGACTTCGATCTTTCCGGCATCGAGTTCAGCATCTTCTACGAGGACCGCGCCCGCAACCAGTGGGGAACGCCGACTGGCTTTCTCTATAAGCTCGCCTGAACCGCCCTCCACGTAAGCTCCTGATTGCTGCCTGCCGCGTCTAACTCACAGGCGGTATTCTTTTCCAGTGATGCGTGTCGAAGTGATCCCGTTTGGAGTGTTGAAAGACTGGCTGGGCTCCCAGGCCGGCGCCGTAGAGCTGCCGGAGGGCGCTTCAGTGGCCATGCTGCTGGAACGCCTGCGGGCGACTCTGCCTGCGGGCGCCGCGGCCGGGATCCTGGGCAGCATCGCCGTCAGCGTCAACGCCGAGTACGCCCAGGCGGCGGACATTCTCGACGACGGCGACGAGGTCGGCCTGTTACCCCCGGTCTCCGGCGGCACTTCGCGTGCCGCGAATGTTTTGGACGAGAGCAGCGGGTCAGTCGGCGTCTCCGTCGCCCTCACCCGCGAGCGCATCGATGCGGCCCACATCGTCGCCGAGGCCAAAAGCGGCGAGGATGGCGCGGTGGTGGTCTTCGATGGCATGGTGCGCAACTACACGCGCGGACGCCGCACGCTTCATCTGGACTATGAAGCATACGAGGAGATGGCCCTGCGGCAGATGAGGGAGCTGGCCCGGAAGGCGCGCGAGCGTTTTAGCGTGAGGCAGGTTACGATGGTGCATCGGCTAGGGCGCCTGGAAATCGGCCAGACCAGCGTGTTGATCGTGGTGGCTTCGGCGCATCGCAGTGCCGCCTTCGAGGCCTGCCGCTGGCTCATCGACTCGCTCAAGCAGACGGTGCCCATCTGGAAGAAGGAGACCTTTGCCGATGGCGCGGTGTGGGCGCCGGGCGAGCCGTTTCCCAAAGAGATTGCCGTCGAACCCGCGGAGGCCCCCCATGAAGGTTAGCCGCGGCTTCGGTATCGCAAAGCGCATCGGCCTCGTTGCGCTGCTGGCGCTGACCCCGGTTGCTCTCGCCGCGCAGGAGCCTGCTGCCACCTTCCATGTGGATGTGAAGCTGGTGAGCATCTTCGTCAACGTGACCGACAAGAATGGCGCATTGGTGGGCGGCCTCACCAAGGACGATTTCGCGGTATACGAGGACGGGCGGCCGCAGCAGATTGCCGTCTTCGAGCGGCAGTCGGAGCTGCCGCTGAACATCACCTTGGCTATTGACACCTCGGGAAGCGTGCGCAAGGACATGAGCGAGGAGGCGGCCGAGGCACGGCATTTCGCGCATGCCATTCTGCGCCCGCAGGACCAGATGAGCGTGCTCCAGTTTGCCACCGAAGTGCGCGTGCTGCAGCCGTTCACCAATAAGCCGGCGCTGATCGACCGCGCACTGGGCGAGTTGCGCGGCGATTGGGCCACCGCGCTCTACGACGCCATCTGCATGGGATCGGAAAAGCTGGGCGGAAACCCAGGGCGCAAAGTGCTAGTCCTGATCTCAGATGGCGACGATACGGCCCAAAGCTCCACCTATGCGCAAGCTCTGGAAGCGGCGCTGCGCAACGAAGTGATGATTTACTCGCTCATCGACGTGCCCATCGAGGCCAGCGCCGGTCGCGACCTGGGCGGCGAACATGCGCTCATCGCGATTTCCGAGCAGACCGGCGGCAAGTATTTCTATGTGAGCGACGGCGGTCTCGACAAGGCCTTTGCCAAGGTGAGCGACGACCTGCGCACGCAGTATTTGCTCGGCTATTATCCAAAGAATCAAGAGCCCGGAAGGGCCTTTCATCGACTGACGGTGACCATCCCCCGCGCCGCCGCCGACCAGTTCAACGTGCGCCACAAGACCGGCTACTACGCCGATACGCCCCTGAAGGGGAACTGATTGCAGGGTTCCGATTCGATCTCCGGGAACGCCGGGGCGGATCGGCTTTCGATTTGTCCCTGACTCGCGTGCGCTCCCAGCTCTCAAAAGCGCGATTGGGACGCCCCCCGAATGGCAGCGGCCGCGGTTGAGTTCGATGCGCCGACGGGCTATTTACATTTCGGTTACCCCCCACCCCGGCTCCCCCCCATCTTTGAAGCCAAGTACGTCATGGCAAAGGGGTTGCGGGGAGGGTGTTGCTGTAAGTTCTTGATTCTAAAGAGCATGTCTTCGTAAAGACGTCATTTCATTGGAGTTCCCTGCATTCCGAGGGAAATTCGAAGCGTTGCGCGGCATCTCCACACAGGGCGGAGGGGCCGATGCCCGAGACGAATGCCTGGATTTGGACTTATGCAGTGATTATGCGGGAAGAGGGCGGGGTTATCTGCAAAGTTGCGGAAGGTTTTTTGCGAGTGTTTTCAGCGGGTTGGGGTTTTGCGGCCTGTTTGGGGTCTTGACATCGTGGGAGCGAGCGGGGATGCCGGCATCGCGGGCGTGGGAACTGAGGCGGGTCTTCCCGGCTACATCGGCGTTTCAGGGGACTGATCGCGAATCAAGGAGGCTTGTCCCCACCCACCCGCCTCTACCTCAGCCCCTTCCGAGCGCTTAGGGCCCTTAGTTGTGACTCGACGCCGGTCATCCGAAGCCGGAAATTAACGAGAGTTTCCGTGACATCATATGATTCCGCGATCTCCGCGACGGAAAGGCTGAGTTTCCTGCAGCGCAGCAGCGCCTCGCGCGGCAGTAGGATGCACCAAGCCAGCCAGTTGGCCTCATCCTCTTGTCGCTGGTCGTAGCTCCGCATGACGAAACTTCCATCCTGGGACATGACAACGGTCGCGGGCTCGTGATTCAGAATCAGATGCGCCAGTTCGTGCATAATGTCGCTTGCGCGTCGCCCTGAGGATTTGCGGGGGTTGTAGATCACCACCGCGCGAGCGTCGTGGTGCACGCTGACTGCGGACCAGCCCCACGGATCCTGATTCAGGAGCTGGTCCAATACATCTCGCGTGATGCCGGGCACTTCCACGGGCGTCCAGAGCGTCACATCAAGGTGACCCGCGAGCACGGTAGGTGAGAGGGGCTCGTGCGGCAGCAATTTCAGATCCTGCCTAAGGCTGGATGATGTGCGCTCTGCCCAGGTCTTGAAGCCGCGTTCGAAGTCCATCGGCGCTCACTCCTGGGAGCCCTCGGCTGGGGCCTTTGGTTGGGAGCGAGACGCTAGTAGCATCATTCTGGCCAACGCCTCTACTGTCGCCTTCTTGGGCGTTTGGTCTGACCTAAAGTGGCCCGCGAATATTGCCACCGGCTCGCTTTCTTGTGAGGAGTGCTTTTCAAGGGCGTCGAAGCCTAGGAATTGCCTCGGGTCCTCTCCCAGCCATCTGCATAGTTTGCCGAACGTGTCTAGATCAGGAATTCTTCCGCTTTCCACTCGCATCAGGGTGGCAGACCCGATCCCCACCTCTCGGGCTGCCTCCCGAAGTTTCCTGGTTCCCCTCTTCTTCCTAACCATTGCGCCCAAGGTTTCGACGGGGCGTCTTGGCATGATTATCTCCTTTTGCGAAACAGAACTTTACGTACAGATCAGTTTCGTGTATTCTTAGTATGATCGAAAACGCTCATCGTGGAACGGCCACAGAACCACCAAAGTAATCGGGCGTTTCGGGGCGGTACGCATGTCGCACCAACTCTCTGACGGTAGGGCTAGCTTGGGAGAGCTTCTCCAAGATAGCGGTCCTTTTGCCGAAGATGTGCCCGTCGCCTCAAACCAAGACGGACGTCGGAGCTCGCCGCGTGCCCAAGTACACCCACATTGTAATGGCGCCGCGGCGCCACAGGAGGAAACAGAGTTCGAGGTCAAATAAGCGAAGGAGCGGAGGAGACATGTCCGATCGAAACTGGAGAAAGTACGACTTTAAGGATGGGAACAAGATCAAGCACAGCGGCATCACATCCCGGGATTTAGAGGTTCGGGAGGCCGAACATCGGCAGCGGTGGCCGGGCGGCCACATCGTTCAGGTGGGGCGAGCCACGACTGAGGAGGCCGCCAGAGCCTGGGAAGAAACTAAGCATAAGGCAATCACACCGAAGCGCTCGTAGCCTTCGGAACGAAAGGGAGCAACAAGCGGCGTTAGCTGAGCGAGCGCCGAGGACCGGGGAATCTGCTGCCCTCTTGGGCTACAAATTGAAAGAAAGGACAGGACCGGAAAGCATATGAATATTACTGCGACAGGATGGAAGAACAAGGGCGGAACAGGGGGCCGATCGTGTGGCTGCGGCACCTGGGCACAGCACTGGATCAACGGCTCCGGCAAATCGTGGCCCGCGGAGTGTTCCGTTCTTTACTGCTCGAGTCAGGCTACCCTGGGCGCTCACGTGATTAATCCCAGTGTGACGGGGGAAAAAATCGTTCCTGCGTGCGGCTCGTGTAACCGGGCCAAAGGGACCTTCGACCTCAAGGGCGGAATCACGCTGGTTAGTGCAGACCAGGCGGAGACATGTGATAGGAGATGAATTCGGCCCTTTTTCAGGTGAGCACCTCGGTGCCACTGCCTGTGCCGCGGGTCCATGGTCTGCGGCACTTTGCGCATTCGCTTTCCGGGCGTCTGGGCGCGCGGCCTCAGATCCTCTTGTTGAGCGGCGGGACGAGCCTCCTGATCAGATCTTGTTCTTCGTCCATCCGCGCAATCGGGTTCGGCGATAGATGAGCAAGGATGTGGGTAGCCTTTCCATATTGAATGGCCGACTGCTCCTTTTCGTGGCTCGCTAGACGCTGGCTTAAGCTGGATGTCTGGCCCACGTATACTGCCTGCCACGTTCCCGCAGAACCCCTCTTCGCGTAAATATAGTTGCCGGGCTCGTCCTTGAAGGCTGCGTTAATTGGGTATACCCAGTAGGCGTACAGCCTGCCGGATGCGCCCTGCCAATTTACCTGCTCGGCCATTTGCGACCCCTGTGACGCTATTCTAGTATTCCGCTACGGCCAGACGCATGTTGCAGAATTTCGCCGACCCAGTGACGTCGGGGAAGAGCGAGCGGTGGTTGATGTTCATCCTGTTCAGGGCTCGCAGTATCTCGAGTCTATCGTCCTCTTCTTCGGGAACAATGATCTTCACCAGAGCGGCGTTCTTGCTGTTGCCTGCGAAATGAATTCGGACCCACTTCTCAATATCGACGCCGAACGGGCCCCGTGTGAAGAGGCCCCCCTGACTTACGAGCCTCGTGTTTTCGTCCGTCATCGGCCTGATGATCTCTAGGACGTCGGCTCGGGCCGCGCTCTCCAACTCTTCCTGCTCGATATTCCTTGATTTTGACCGGACAAGCGGCTGCGAGAGTGCGAAAACTGCCCGCGCGCCGCGCTGCCCGCTGCTGGGCTTCTCGAAAGCGAAGTAGAGCCCTACGAAAGGCGATTCCGTCCAATCCAGTAACGGCGTCCAGAGGTCGTAATGCTGGCCTAGCGCCCATCGTTGGTTCTCCGTAAGCATTTGTGGGTTCGCGCCGCGCCGCCCCCTTATGGCAAGTCGAAACTCATGGAGGTGGCGTCTGGCGACCCGTGCCGCGTCGGCCACCCTCCCGGTTTCGCGTAGGGCTCTGTCAAGCGAGCTCTCCGCCTTCCAGGAGGATCTCCGCTGTCCACGGAAAACATAATCCTGCGGATCGCGCATTGCCCCATTGATAAAAGGGAAGAAGTCCTGCCAGGACGTGAGTCGAACCAGCCGAACGCCGTTGACGATAGGCGGGAGCGGCGTTTTGGCTCTCTTTGCCATCACTCAACCAAGCACCTCGCGCACTCATTGTTGCCGCAATTCTAACAAGAACTGGTGCATTAGCCCTGGCCTGCTCGACAAAATCATTAGTAATGAGATGTCGGCCAGGGTCCGCCGATCTGGCTGGGCATGATCCTGGGGTGACGCGAGCCGAATGCGGTCACCGGGCATTTCGGCCGCTCTTTCCGGCCTGGGTTTGTGCGGTTGGCTAGTGTGGTGTCCCCAAAGTTCGTTGCATAAAGGAGGAAAAGCAGCCGCAGGTCCTTCGACTCGGTTTGGCCCGAAATGGGCCAAACTTCGCTCAGGATGACAGCGGTATTTATGTTGCGATTTTTTGAGACAGGACACTGGAGCGTGTTTCAAAAAATGGCAGCCTGGGCTGGGAAACAGCCTCCCTCCGCGGCTAAACAGGCTGCGGAAAAACGGCGAACAGCGAACGAATTCATGGGCGGAGCATTGGCAGGGGTAAAGCCCTCCTTCATTTTGCGGTGTTTGCGGCACGAGTCAACTCGTGCCCTGTTACAAAGCTTCTTGCTGAACGGGTTTTTCCGTAGCCTGTAAAGCCGCACTCATTGGGAGCTCTGCATGGCGCGGCTGAAGCCGTGCTCTTTCAAAACCGTTGCTTCCGACGATCAACCATCTTGAAGCGATTGCCCCGGCAAAACAGCATCGGCCTTCGCCTGCTTGCATCTAAAATGGCAGTATGACATCCCCACTCTCGTCGCGCCGCCGCTCCAAGACGCCGCCGCCCGGTGAAACCGGGCAGGAAGGGCTCTACCTGCGTTCTCTGAGCGAGCGCCAGGTGGTTGTGAACATCAAGTTGCGCGACGGCGAGACCGTTCGGGGCTGGATCGAGTACTTCGACGACTCCATGCTGCGCCTGACCCGAGAGAATCTGCCCAATCTCTTCATCTATAAGCAGCAGATCCGCTCGATCAGCGAGGTGGGACGGCGTCGAGCGCCCCGCTACGAGACCCCGGAGACGTCGGGTCCGGCGGAGCCGGGATCGGGAGAGGCAGCCCTGTGAGCAGCGCGGCGGCGGCGGCGATTCAAACATTTGTTCCCCAAGCGGCGGAGATCGCGCGCGAGGCGGGGGCGCGGCTGCGCGAGTATTTCATCCAGGGCGTCGCGACCGAGTACAAGGGCGACGTAGACCTGGTGACGGTAGCCGACCGCACCGTGGAGAAGCTGATCCGCAGCCGGCTGGGCGAGGCCTTTCCGGAGCACGGCATCTACGGCGAAGAAGGCACGCGCGAGCGGCTGGACGGCGAGTATCGCTGGTACGTGGACCCGCTCGACGGCACCACCAACTTCGCGCACGGATTCCCGCAGTTCTGCGTTTCGATGGGCCTCGAACACCGGCCCCAGGGCACCAAGCCCGATGAAGATGGCACGCTGGTGGCCGGGGTGATCTACGATCCCATGCGCGACGAGCTCTTCGCGGCCGAGCGCGGGCGTGGAACGCAGTTGAATGGCAAGCCGGCGCGGGTTTCGCGCGTTGCGACGCTGGCCGAAGCGCTGCTCGCCACAGGATTCCCCAGCCGCAAGCGCCACGCGAGCCCGAACATCCACTTCTACCACGAGTTCACGCTGCGCTCGCATGGAGTGCGGCGGGCGGGCTCGGCTGCGCTCGATCTGGCGTACGTGGCCTGTGGCCGCATGGACGGCTTCTGGGAGTTCAATCTCAATCCCTGGGACACGGCTGCGGGGATTCTGCTGATGGAAGAAGCGGGCGGGCTCGTGACCAACTTTGCCGGCGCGCACTACCGGCTGGCAAGCGACGAGATTCTGGCTTCGAATGGCTTGATCCACGAGGAGCTGATCGGTTTCTTCGAAGAGATGTTCGCCGGACGGAATCTTGCGCCCATCCCCACGCCGGAGGAGTTCGCGAGAAACAGGGAACAAGGGAACAAGGGAGCAAGGGAGCAAGAAAGAAAGGCCTGACCGTCACCCGATGCAGGCTTTCGATTTTTTGTCTCGCTCCTTGGGATGGCTAATCGTTGCCGAGTTTGTCGATTGCGGAAGAGCATTGCGCTCTCGTTCCCTTGCTCCCTTGTTCCCTTGTTCCCTGCCTTTCTGCTACTATCAGCCACGTGAAGTTCAGTGCGGCGCTCGAAATGAGGCCGCAGAAGATCCCCGGAGAGAGCCAAGATGGCATACGTCATTGCAGAACCCTGTATCGGCACCAAGGACACCGCCTGCGTGGACGCCTGTCCTGTCGATTGCATCCACCCCAAGAAAGATGAAGACGGCCACGGCGACGCCGACCAGCTCTTCATCGACCCGGTCGAGTGCATCGACTGTGGCGCCTGCGTACCGGTCTGCCCGGTGTCGGCCATCTTCGCGCAGGACGATCTGCCGGAGAAGTGGGCCCATTTTACCGAGAAGAACGCCACGCATTTCGGCCGCTAGGCGGCGCATCCTCTCCCTATTTACCTGAAGTGTGGCTCAGCGCGCGTCCTGCCCCAAGCGGGACGCGCGTTTGCGTCTGTGCGCGCAACACTGGCCGTCCTGGTGCGATGATGAAGATGCATGAGCGTCTTCTCCTCGGAAGCGGTGGTTCTGCGCACCTGGCCGGTGCATGAGGCGGACCTGATCGTCAGTTTCTTTACGCGCGACTACGGCCGCATGCGCGGCGTGGCCAAGGCGGCGCTCAAGAGCCGCAAGCGCTTTGGCGGGGCGCTGGAGCCGATGACGCTGGCGCGGGCCTGGTTTGCCGAGCGGCCGCGGCAGGAGCTGGTGCGGCTCGATCAATTGGAGATTCTGCGCTCGCCGCTCTCGGCGCCGGTCGATCACACGCGCATGGCAGTGCTGAGCTTCTATGCCGAGGTCGTCGACGAAGCGCTGCCCGAACGCGACCCGCAGGACGCCGTCTTCCGGCTGCTGGTCTCGGTGCTGGAGCAGACCACGGCCGTTGAGTCCGAAATCGTCCAGCCATGGATGGCGCTCACCTATTTCTCTCTCTGGATGACGCGCCTGATGGGTCTATTGCCCGACATTGGCCGCTGCATGGTCTGCGGCGAAGCATTGGCATTGCATGCAGCGGAGGTTTCGTACGGCAGTTATGCCGACGGGCTTTTTTGCGGACTGCACGCGAACGGGTCGGCAAGCGCGCTTTCGGCCGATAGCTGGCAACTGGCGCAGCGCATGTTGCGCGCGCCGGCCTCGGCCTTTGCTGCCGAGCCCTGGCCGCGCAAGCGCGGGCAGGATTTGCGGCGCTTCACATTGCAAACGCTGGAGCGGCATTTAGAGCGGAAGCTCAAGAGCGCCGAGGCGCTGGCGCGGCTGGGCGGGTGAAGGGCCTTCTTGCCCCAGACCTCAGTTGCTCCTACACTCTTTATGGAAGTACAGTTCACTCCCAACATCGAAGCACGGATCGCTGAGCGCGCGGCACGGGGATGCTGAGCCCCAATGAAGCGGTGCGGGATGTGGTCGCGCGCTACTTCGAGGAGGAAGACCGCTTTGTCAAAGCCGTCGGACGCGGCGAAACTGCCTTGGCGCGCGGCGAATCGCTGACGCATGAGCAGGCCGGCGGCCGGCTGCGGCGTTTCCTGATCGCTTAGAATCCGAATATGCATCACCTGCAGCGAATGACGGCAATCATCGAGCGCGAAGACGCGTACCGCCTGGTCCAGTCCCACGCCATGCGCGCCTGGAAAGAAGACTTGAACTTTCGCGAAGAAGTCGCTCACGACCCGGCGATCACGAAGCTGCTTTCGCCCGAGAAGCTCGAAAAAACATTCGACTGCACTCGCCAGCTCGGGAATGTGGATGCGATCTTCAGGCGCGTGCTGGGGGAGTGAGGTGAAGCGTGTAGAGGGGATGTTCTCCCAGGCCTCGCTCTTGGGACCTGGGCAAGCATGAACCCCCAAAGCTGCACAGAAGAGCTAGCAGCTAAAAGCTAGGAGCTAGATGCTTGGAGCTAACCGTCGCCATCACCGGAGCCTCGGGCGCGATTCTCGGCCGCGAACTGCTGCGCACGCTTGAAGCCGATGAGCGCGTGGAACGCGTGCATTTTGTTGCTTCGGAAAACTCGCTGCGCGTCCTCGCCGAGGAACTCAACCTCTCCGGCCGAGCGAATCTGCTGGAGAAACTGCTCTCCTCCAAAACCAGGAAAATAATCCAGCACGCCGACGCCGATATTGGCGCGCCTATCGCTTCGGGCAGCCATCCCTCGAACGGCATGATCGTGCTGCCCTGCTCCATGGGGACGCTCGCGGCCATCGCGCACGGCCTTGCCAACTCGCTCATCGCCCGCGCCGCCGACGTCACGCTCAAAGAGCGTCGCCCGCTGATTCTCTGCGTGCGCGAAACTCCCTTCAACCGCATTCACCTGCGCAACATGACGCTGGCCGCCGAGGCCGGCGCCACCATCTTCCCCTGCATTCCCGCCTTCTACAACCACCCCGAAAGCTCCGAACAGATGGCGCGGCAGTTCGCCTATCGCGTGCTGGCGCACATCGGCCTGCCGCAAACGGCCGCGTATGTGTGGAAGCCGGAAGACAGGGACTAGTCTTTAGACGACAGAAATTGGTTATGATTCCGGGACAAGCGCGGGCGGGGACGCCCGCGCTACAGCCGGTCAGGAGACCGGCGCTACAATCCGCCCATTACAGATTCATGCGGTTACCGTACTAGGGACTATAGAACAAGCCCCATGCGGCCGCGTTCTCGAGCGGCGGGAACTCCCGCGGTGTGCATTGCGATGGTTCTTTCGCCCGCTAAAGCGGGCTGTGCACGCGTGTGCGCGGCTTCCCCAAGCTTGCGCCCTGGGGCTACTGTCTTTCGCCCGCTGAGGCGGGCCTTGTGCTCGCATGATGCAATGTCCCTGAACCCCGCCATTTACACTAAGAAGCGGAGAATACTGTGTTTTTCGATAAGATTCTTACCAAAATCTTCGGCACGGCGAATGAGCGCCTGATCAAGCGCCTGACGCCCATCATGAATCAAATCAGTGCGATGGAGCCGGAGATCAAGAAGCTCTCGGACGAAGAGTTGCGAGCGAAGACCGCCGCGTTCAAGGCGCGGATCGCGGCGAAGCTCGAAGGCATCAAGGACTCCGACGAGATTAAGCAGGCGGAAAAGGATGCGCTCGACGAGATTCTGCCGGAGGCCTTTGCGGTGGTGCGCGAGGCGGGCTGGCGCGCGGTCGAGATGCGCCACTTCGACGTGCAATTGATCGGCGGCATGGTGCTGCACCAGGGCAAGATCGCTGAGATGAAAACCGGTGAAGGCAAAACGTTGGTGGCCACGCTGGCGTGCTACCTAAACGCGCTCGCCGGCCACGGCGTGCACGTGGTCACGGTGAATGACTACCTGGCCAAGCGCGACGCCGAGTGGATGGGCAAGATCTACGAGTTCCTGGGGCTGACGGTGGGCGTGATCGTGCACGACCTCGACGACAACGAGCGCCGCGCCGCCTACGGTTCCGACATCACCTACGGCACCAACAACGAGTTCGGCTTCGACTACCTGCGCGACAACATGAAGTTCGAGATCAAGGACTGCGTGCAGCGCGGCCACTATTACGCGATCGTCGACGAAGTGGACTCGATCCTGATCGACGAAGCGCGCACGCCGCTCATCATCAGCGGTCCCACGGACCAGACCACCGACAAATACGCGCGCGCGCGGCAAATCATTCCCGCGCTCGAAATGGGCGAGGAGATCGAGTGGACCGACACCAAGCGCCAGGCGGAGCTGGGCATCCAGCTCGGCGAGGGCCAGAAGCACCTGACGGGCGACTACATTGTGGACGAGAAACAGCGGTCGATCGGCGTGACGGATGAAGGATGGGTGACGATCGAGAAGGCGCTGGGCATCGGCAACATTGCCGACGCGGAGAACTGGGAACTGAAGCACTACGTGGAGACGGCCATCAAGGCGCACGCGCTCTACAAGCGCGACGTGG
>Ga0326727_10005569_pt1 | contig 35802 bp, 32 predicted proteins | sample MB2enrmetagenome_FD_207643 | JGI IMG/M metagenome (GOLD analysis project Ga0326727, IMG submission 207643) | Lab enriched peat soil microbial communities from McLean, Ithaca, NY, United States - MB29MY | ecosystem: Environmental > Terrestrial > Soil > Wetlands > Peat | place: USA: New York...
GCGCATAACTCTTCGCAATGCGCAAAGGCCTCGGCGTAAATCTCCTTGGCCAGCAAGAGAGAGTCGCCACCGGATTCCGCCAGGCCGATCAATTCTTCAAGCCAGCTGGTTCCCGCGGTCTTCAGGTGAATGCCGGTGTTGAAGCGCTGCATCGTCGCATGAAGCGCTGGATAAATGGAGAATTTGTCGCTGCCCGAATGCACGCTTAACTTGAGATTTGCAGGCAGTTCAAAGTGCTTGACTGCGTAGGCGATGGCGGCGACATCCAGCGCAAACTCGTGCTCAAACTGCGCCACGTCTCCCACATAGTCGACGCCTTTGTTAAAACAACCGCTGAATTTAGGCGCGATGGTCCGCACGGGAATGCCTTCATCGGCGATTGCTGCCAGGATGATAAGCAGCTCGACGGGGGTTTGCGGAGTATCAGTCTCGTCCATCGAGACCTCGGAGATGAAATTGCCTTCTCCCTTTGCCGCTGCAATGGCGCGATAGACCTCACCCGCGTTTATTACGGCAGTCAGGTACTTTTGCGACGTCTGTCGAAGAATCCAAGGCGTGATCTCCAACGAGGCATTCGTTCCTTCAAGATGAATGCTGCCGAGCAGTTCTGAATGTCGCTCGACAAAGCTATCGATCTCCGCGTCCGGCGCAGGTTGGCCAATAAAGTCGGCTACATCGAGGGTGTAGAAGTCGCAGGCGCTCAGAAAGCGTTCAACGGTCTGCAAATTAATATGGTCGGCGTCGCAAAAGTAAGGCAGCTTCCAATCGAGCGCCTTGACGGCGGCATCGGCGGCAGCACGCGTGGCGGCTGGCTCGGAGCCGATGATCGTATGCTCGCGGTTCGATTTGTTCCAGACGGGAATGACTTCGACGCCACTATCCAGAGCCATGATGCAGGCCTGCAACTGCGCCTTGGCCTGATGCGCGAAGCGGTCACCAATCCCAACGGAATACTTAGCGAGTTTCATACCCAGGTCACCCATAGTAACTCCAATTTATCGCCTGCTGCGGTTAGCCCACAGTCCCAATCCAGGATTGGAGATAAAGAAGATATCTTCACCATTGACTTTGTTCATGCCGAGACTAAGCTTGCGCGGGTCGTAGAGTGCAAGCATCGCCTTCAAATCTCCATAACTGAAGCCGACGCCCTCGATCTCATCCTGGCTGAGCAGACCGGGGCACCATGTTATCTTGAAACGGCCTTCCGACGAGCCGTGAATCAGGTGCGCGGCGGCGCTCAGATCGTTGGCCAGCTCGGCATTGGCTTCAACGGCCTTGAGCGTTGCCTGGGTGCCGTAATAACCGTACTTGCGAATCAGTCTGTCGATGGTTTTGTCTTCGCCGAATTCCTTTACGCCGGGAGCGAGTATGATCAGTTCCGCGGTGTCGGCCAGAGCCATGCGTGTGCGGTAGATAGCCTTGTTGCCCAGCCAGGTTGATTGAAACTCCTGCGGATCGAGATAAACAACGGCCTTCTTGATAGGTTCATCGACGATCTCGAAGTTGACTTTGAGGCTGAGTTCGGCGGCCCGGTTAAAGCACTCGATGTCATTGCCGATGTAGAGGCCGCGCACAGCCAACCCGCCGTCGGCTCTGCGTCCCACAACGGTGAGCACATAGACGATGGGCAGATTTCCGAGAAAGTGGTCGGAGGCGTAGTTGAGCACGTTGCGCACGGGATTGACGGCGCGGCCGAGAATGCGCTCCATTCCATAAACTGCACCCAGATAATGGCTGCGATTGATGCCGTCGCGCCCGCCTGTGCCTACGAGAATATTCTTGTTGTAGTTAGCCATCCCGATGACTTCATGGGGCACGACCTGGCCGATGGAGAGGATCAGATCGAAGTCGCCCCGCGAGATGAGCTTGTTAACTTGGGCCGGCCATACATAACTCAGCATGCCTTCCGACTGCTCGCGAATGAACTCGGCGGGAACCTCGCCAAGGGTTTCGATCTCGGTGCGCCAGTTATGAACCTTGAATAAATCGAGCGGCATATCGCCGTACATATGGGCGATTTGTTCAGGGTTCATCGGCGCATGGGTTCCCAGCGCGGGCAGAACCGCTCTAAGCTTGTCGCCGTAATGCTGCCAGGCGTATCGAGTTAGTTCGCCGGCGCGTGAGTGGACGCGGGTCTGGTCAGGCGGCACTGCCAGCACTTTGTTGCGAGGGCCGAGTTTGGCAAGTCCTTCCTGCAGCAAGTCGTTCAACTCGCGAGGAGTGAGGACGGTATCGGCGCTTCCGATGGCGCAGTAGAGACTCATAGGACTAACTCCACCTTTTTCAGTCCCGGAGCAAGCAGGACGTTGATAAGCAATGAGATGAGGTAGACGCTGGCGGCGATGACAAAGAGAATCGAATAGCTGTTTGAAATTTGCAGGATATGACCGGCCAATTTAGCAATGAGGAAGCCGCCTACCGCTCCGGTCATGGTGCCGATGCCGGTAACTGAGCCCACGGCGCTGCGCGGGAACATATCAGATGCCGTTGTGAAGAGGTTAGCCGACCAGCCCTGATGAGCGGCCGCGGCCAGGCTAAGCAGTCCGATAGCGGCCCATTTTCCATAATTGTCCGCATGAAGGTAGTTAATCGTAAAAACGGGAACAACGAGGCAGGCGCAAAGAAGCATGGCTGTCAGCCGCGCTCGCTCAGCAGAAAGCCCGACGCGAATGAAGGATGCGGGCAGGTAACCGCCGTAAATGCTGCCGACGGCTGAAGCGTTATAAACGACCAGAATAGGCAGCCCAAGGCCCACAAGGCTCAGATGAAATCTGTCGCTGAAGTAACCCGGCAGCCAGTACAGATAGAACCACCAGATAGGATCGGTGAGGAATTTGGGAATGGCATATGCCCAGGTCTGGCGGATACCGAATAACTTGATCCATGGCGTGGACGGACCGGTCTTCTCCGGGGGGTCCTGATTGATGTGGGCAAATTCGACGGAAGCAAGCGTGGGATGTTCTGAGGGCTTGCGGTACTTGAGGAACCACAGCAGAATCCACGATGCGGAAAAAAAGCCGGTGATCAGAAAGGCAGCGTGCCAGCCAAAAAGGTAAGTCGCCACGGGCACTAGAAGCGTGGCCAGGATCACGCCAACATTGGCGCCGCAGTTAAAGATGCCAAAAGCCAGCGAGCGCTCCTTCTGCGGGAACCACTCGGCCACGGCCTTATTGGCGGCGGGGAAGTTACCGGATTCGCCGATCCCCAGGCAGGAGCGCGCGATGCCGAGTTGAAGCACCGAGTTGACCAGCGCGTGACCCATCGCCGAGAGGCTCCAAATGGCCATGATGACCATGTAGCCGAGGCGCGTGCCGATCTTGTCGATAAAGTACCCCGCGCCGAGCTGGCCGAGCGCATAAAAGAGGGTAAATAAGGCTATAACTGTTCCATAACTCTCTTCAGTCAGGCCGATGCCACCCAGGGCCTGACTGTGCATGAGTGTGGGCTTTAAAAGCGCCAGAACCTGCCGGTCCATGTAGTTGATCGTGGTGGCGGCAAACAGCATGGCGCAGATGGTCCAGCGCATATGGCCGATCCGCGCGCGCTGCGCTGGTACTGCTACGGCCGGGATGCAGGGATCCGTATTGCCTACCATTCACAGCTCCTTACAGCCGGTATGCCTTCTTCACCAAACCATAAGCCAGGTCGTGCGCCACTTCAAAGGCTTCGTCCTCGTCCAGACGGTGCTCGGCGACGAGCCGGGCCAGGAAGGAGCAATCCACGCGCCGCGCAACGTCGTGCCGCGCCGGAATGGAGAGGAAGGCGCGGGTGTCGTCATTGAAGCCCACTGTGTTGTAGAAGCCCGCGGTCTCGGTCGTTTGCTTACGGAAGCGCATCATGCCCTCGGGACTATCGTGGAACCACCAGGGGGGGCCGAGGCGCAGGCAGGGATAATGGCCGGCCAGCGGCGCCAGCTCGCGGCTGTAGGTGGATTCGTCGAGGGTAAACAGAATGATGGTGAGCCGGCTCTCATTGCCGAAGCGGTCGAGCAAGGGGCGCAGAGCGTCCACATAGTTCGTTGGCCGTGGAATGTCTGCCCCCACATCGCGGCCATACTTCTCATGGAGCTTGCGGTTATGGTTGCGCGCGCTGCCGGGATGAATCTGCATGACCAGGCCGTCTTCTAGGCTCATGCGCGCCATCTCGGTGAGCATCTGGGCGCGGAAGAACTCCTTCTGTTGCGCATCGGCCTTGCCGGAGAAGACCTGATTGAAGAGCCTTGCGGCTTCGGCTTCGGGCAGATCGGCGGTTTGCGGAGTCAGATGGCCGTGGTCTGTCGAGGTGCAGCCCAGCGATTTGAAACGCAGGCGCGCCTTGCGCAGAGCGTTCAGATAGCCGGTCCAGGTGGAAGTGTCTTCGCCGGTCTGCTCACCCAGCTTGACGATCGACTCAGCAAATCGGGCAAACTCCGGATCGACGACCGGGTCGGGGCGGAAGGCGGGCAAAATTCTCCCCTTCCAGCCCGAAGCGCGGATCGCCTGAATATCGTCCAGCGAGTCGAGGGGTGAATCGGTGGTGGAGAGCACCTCAATGTTGAAACGCTCGAAGAGAGCGCGCGGCAGGAACTCCGGCGTCTTCAGTTTTTCCGCGATGGTGTCAAAGAACAGGTCGGCGGTGGAGGCGGAAAACCGCTGCTGGAGTCCGAAGAGCTCCTGAAAAACATAGTCCATCCAGATGCGCGTCGGCGTGCCGCGGAAAAGGTAATAATGGCTGGCAAAGAGGCTCCAGACCTTGCGCGGGTTCTTCAGCTCCGGCCTGCCGATCTCCAGATCATCCAGGGAGATTCCCTGGCTGTAGAGCATACGGAAGACATAGTGATCGGGCTGCACCAGGAGCGTTGCCGGATCGGGGAAGGGCTTGTTTTTCGCAAACCACGCCGCCTGCGTATGCCCATGCGGGCTGATGATGGGCAGACATTTCACGTGAGCATACAGCGCCCGGGCGATTGCGCGCGTGCCTGTTTCGGCGGGGAAGAGACGGTCTTCATGGATCGGCATGAGGGAGATTCTACCTCTGTTTGAACGGCGTAGCGCTGGCCGAGCCGCTCCATTGATGATAATCTTCCACGGCCATTCCCATCCGCCCGCAAAGAGATTGAAGGAGCGAATCCAGTTCTACCGTCAGTCAAAAGCCTTAGTATGAAGGGGGAAGAAAATGCCTCCGAGGAGCAGCCCCTTGGCCTACGACGACTTGCGCGAGTGGATTAAGGCACTGGAAAAAGCCGGCGAACTCCGGCGCATCGGCGAAGAAGTTTCGCCGGAGCTGGAGATTACCGAAATTACCGACCGCGTTTCCAAAATTGGCGCGCGGGGCGGCACGGGAGCACAGAGCGGGGCAGGGAAGTACGCTCCCGGCGGCCCGGCGCTGCTGTTTGAAAACGTGAAGGGCCATCCCGGCCACTCGGTGCTCATCAACCAGTTCGGCAGCGAACGGCGCATGGCGCTGGCTCTGGGCGTCGACTCTCTGGACGAGATTGCCGAGCGCATCACCGGCCTGATGAACTTGAAAGCCCCCGAAGGCCTGCTCGACAAGCTCAAGATGCTGCCGCAATTGGGCGCGTTGACCAGCGCCTTCCCCAAGACCGTCGGCGCCAAGGACGCACCCTGCAAGGAAGTGATTCGGCGCGAGAATCTGGACCTCAACTGGTTTCCCATCCTCAAGTGCTGGCCGCACGACGGCGGGCGGTTCATCACGCTGCCCTGCGTGGTCACCCGCGACCCGCGCACCGGCAAGCGCAACATCGGCATGTACCGCATGCAGGTCTACGACGGCCAGACCACTGGAATGCACTGGCAGCGGCAGAAAGTCGCCGCCGAGCACTACCGCGAACTCCTGCGGAGGGCAGCCGCTGAAGGCTCTGGATTCAACGAGAACAGCGCCCGCGTAGCGGCCATGGCCGAGTCGGCGGGCGGCGCTTGCGCCATCCCTGACGGCCCCATTGGCGGCCTGCCGCAGGTGGCGCTGGGCAATCTGAAGGGTTCGCGGCTGGAAGTTGCCGTGGCCATCGGCACCGATCCGGCCACCACCTTGGCCGCCATCGTGCCCGCGCCGCCGGAGGTCGAGGAGTACCTGATCGCCGGCTTCCTGCGCGGCAAAACCGTCGAAATCGTCCGGTGCGAGACCGTCGATTTGCAGGTTCCCGCCCACGCCGAGATTATTCTCGAAGGCTACGTCGAGTTGGGCGAGCTGCGCGCGGAAGGCCCCTTCGGCGACCACACCGGCTTCTACACGATGACCGATGAGTACCCGGTCTTCCATCTGACATGCATCACGCATCGCAAGAATCCCATCTATGCTGCCACCATTGTCGGCAAGCCGCCCATGGAGGACGCCTGGATGGGCAAGGCCGTCGAGCGCATCTTCCTGCCCGCGATGAAGATGCAGATTCCCGAGCTGGTCGATATTCACCTGCCCGTCGAGGGCGTCTTCCACAACCTGATGCTGGTCTCCATCCGCAAGAGTTATCCCGGCCAGGCGCGCAAGGTGATGAACGCCATCTGGTCGCTCGGCCAGGCGATGTTCACCAAGATCATCGTTGTGGTGGACGAGGACTGCGACGTGCAGAACCTCGCCGAGGTGGTGCTGCGCGTGACCAATAACATCGACCCGGAGCGCGACATTCAATTCACCCTCGGCCCGGTCGATTCGCTCGACCACGCGAGCCGCCTGCCCAACTACGGGTCAAAGATGGGCATCGACGCCACAAGAAAATGGCTAGCCGAAGGCTTCACACGCCCCTGGCCCGCGATGATCGAGATGGACCGCGAGACCAAGGCCAGGGTCGATGCGCTCTGGGCGAAGCTTGGCCTGTGAGATCGAGTCGGAGTGAACATCAAGACTTCGCGGCCGACTGATCGCGAAAGGGCCGCGATAAATGGGCACAGCCTTCTATTTGGGCCACTGTGAAATGGTTATGTTCTTGATTTCAGGTATCTTACCGAATTTAGTGATCGGCTAAAAAGGCGAAAATGGGATAAACTTTTGTTGCATTTCGGCGCCTGCTGTTGAACTAACTCTTGTAACATGAGTCGTTTGCGGAAGCGGAGGAGACGCAAAAATGCTGTTTTCGGTTGTTCATTGTCACCGATCAACCGACAGCCGACAGCCGCCCATTCCATCCCGCTCGGCTGAATGTTTCCATTCTGCGCCGAGGGAGGGTAATTCTCTGTAAACCCCGCAGCGCGGCCAGCCGGGCTCCGCGCATGGGGTTCATGATTTCCCCGCTCTCCAGAGGCGAGGGATCAGGGCACCCGCCGCGCCAAGCGCCTGCCCAACTACGGCAGCAAGATGGGCATCGACGCCACCCGCAAATGGAAGGCCGAAGGCTTCACCCGTCCCTGGCCCGCCATGATCGAGATGGACCGCGAGACCAAAGCCAAAATCGATGCGATCTGGGACAAGCTGGGGCTGTGATGCGGATGCAGTGATGCGATCTTGTTTCGCACCTCTTGCCATTTATGGTTCTAAGAGCTACAATGTCCCTATGAAGGCAAACCCTCCCGGCAAGTTGCGGGTCTTCGCGTCCAAGCCTTTCATGCGCTTTGCGCGCCGGTTCGGCATCGGCGACGAAGCGCTATGGGAGACCTTGAACGGGGCCTGGGATGCTGACCTTGGAGGCGGGCTTTTCAAATTTCGCCTCGCCCGGCAAGGAGAGGGGTCAAGCGGAGGAGCCAGGGCTTTGATCGCCATGAAGGTCGGCCAGCGTGCCGTCCTTATGTTTGGCTTCGAGAAGAAAGATCAAGCGAACATCAGGCCCGATGAACTGCGCGCCTATCGCAAGGCAGCGGGAATCTATCTCGGCCTGAGCGAAGAGGAGATTACGGCGATCGTGAAACAAAAAGCTCTCACTGAGATCACTCCAGCAAAGAAGAGGTCATAATATGGCAAAAACATACAAGAGCGAAGCACTCGCGGCGCTGCATGAAAGCATGTCTGACATGCACCAGGCCGGAGCGATTGACAGCAAGACCATGCGTGAGTTCGACCGCGCCTGTCTCACCCCGGTCATGGAACTCTCTCCGGCCGCCATTCGCCGCATCCGCGCCAAAGCGGCGGTGAGCCAGGCGGTCTTCGCGGCTCATCTGAATGTCACCACCGGGGTCGTCAGCAAGTGGGAGCGCGGCGAAAAGCAGCCGCGCGGACCCGCCGCCAAACTGCTCACCCTCGCCGCTAAAAACGGCATCGCAGCCATCGCCTAAGCCGCGCCGTATTTCGGCTCTAGGATACGCATCGAAGTTAAGCGTAAATGTCAGGCCGAATGCTTGAACCATACTTGGCCAGATATCTAAGATGGGAAATTGTACCAATCTGGAATATTGCTGGAGAATTTAAATGAGCGAACAATCCAGGCACTCGGCGGGGAATGAGCAGGCTCACAAGGAATTCATCGCGAAACATCCGCCGCGGGTGCGGTTCTCAAAGGAAATCCGCGATGCGGCGGGGACAGACCAAGAACGGAGCCTGAATTATTTGGAGTTCATGACCTCAGTGATGGAGTTACATCCAATGGTCCCATTTGAGCTTTGCTCCTTCGGATCAAAACTGTTGGATGCCAGAAGATCTCTCGCATATCACATCCTAATTAGGCAGTTGAGCCATGCGCGTAGCTTCATCGCAAATGTAAATGTAAGGAATAGGGCCGGAATGGGTACATCTCTGCGTTGCATGCTGGAGATGATAGCATTCACCGACTTCTTTTCTGACAATCAACGGCTTAACGATTGTGAGCTGTTGGAACGTTTCCTCACTGGCATGGCGTTTCTTGGAGGCAACTGGGAATCCGGTAGCTGGTGGGAATTTGAAAGAGTATGGACGAATGCTCACGATGAGCCATTGCCAGAGCATGCAAAGAAATCTTTTAAAGCAATGCTTGGCCTACCAAGGAATAAAGAATTCCTGGCCCCAAGCGCTTCACAAGATGCGGGATTCAGTTACTTGTATTCCTGTTATTCCGAGTTCGTTCACCCCGCGTTTGGCCGACCCCGAAGCGACTTCGAGGAAGCACTCGGTATCAGCAATCCTCATAAGTTTGGGTGCAAGCAATACTTCGAGGGCGAAGTGGAAGCGGGGGCACCGATCAGTCTGATTCTGAGAGATATTATCGCAGCGTGCATGTGTATGGAGTTTTTCTGGATAAAGGCCATCCATATAGACCCGTACTCCGATGAGGCTCTACGGCCTCGGATAGTCCAGATCATTCAAGAGGCCGAAGGCTCTTCATAGGCTGGATGCCCAGGTCCGGATTTTCGGACCTGGCAGACCACAACCCTATGCGAGCGAAGAGCGAGCGGCTGCCCCACCGCAGGTGGCCCTACGCCACCACCTGCAACCGAACCCCCTCATGCTCCTGAAGGCAAGCGATGATTTTGAAGAGGTTGGAGGCGGTTGGGTTGCCTTTGGGGCCGAACATCTGATGCAGTGTCTTGGCGTGGATGCCAGTCTGCTCGGCCAGCGTGGGAAAGCCCACCGTCGCATTGATGAAATCGCGCAGAATCTCCCGGCCCAGCGCGCCCTCGCCTGCTAGCAGCGCATCAATGGCGTCGCGCAGCAAGCCGCGGCGAAACTCCTCGTCGCCGCGCACCCGCGCCTGTACCGTCTCTCGAAAATCCCGTGTCAACGCCATGGCTACTCATTTCCCCGAAGAGGTTTCGTCCGTCACGGTCGAGATATTCCCGGATGTCGATCATCTGGATAATAGTAACATATATTATCCCAACAGGTCAGCCAGGCGCCCGTTCCGTATTTTCGGATGTGGGAGACCAAGAACCCCAAGCGAGCGAAGAGCGAGCGGCTGCCGCACCGCAGGTGCCGTGTAGCGCGCCCGCCTGGACGGCAAGTCCCCGCACCGCAGGTGCCTCTGCTATACCTGAATTCATGCGGCTCGTTACCTCCTCGCTTTTTTATGGCCTCATCGCGGCAACGCTCTTTGCCGCCGCACCCTTGCGCGCGCAGCAGGATCCCTTTCGCTGGATGGACTTCCACTCCGCGCAGGACCGGGACGTAGTGGCGTGGGTGACGCGCTCGCTGGCGGTGGAAGATTGGACGGCGATCCGCGAGATCGGCGTGCAGTTCGACGCGGCGCTAGTCGTCACCACGCTGCGCGCCTCGCCGCAATCGCCCCCTTCGGAGGACACCTTCACGGTTTGGAGCCTCTCGCTGACCAGCCACAACGGCACGCGGCTGCTCAAGGGCGCGAATCTGCGCCTGCTGGATTGGATACAGTTGGCCGACGGCCAGCCGCGGGAGCTGGGCGCTCTCTACGACGACTGCAACGCCTGCGCGGCGGAGACGTTTTTTACCGCCTTCCACTACGATTTCTCGCAGCATATGTGGGCGGCGCGCTGGATGCGCGGCAATCAGGCTGCATTGATCTGGAGCGCGAATCCCGCCCAGGGCGCCGCGCTGACGCAGGTCTATGCGCTGCTGACCGAGCCGAATGGACGGCAACTGATGGGCACATGGAGCCACATCGATCACGGCAAAGAGAAGCCCGAGGACCGTCTCTATTGCTACGATCTGGACCCGATTCACGGCCTGGAGCGCACGCAACTGCTCAACGGCAAGGAGGCCGAGTCGATGAAGCAGCGGCTCTGCGGCGCTGAGGGCACGATGGCCGGTCTGGAGCGCGGACAGGACTCATTGCTCTGCCAGCAGAGCTACAAGCCACACAGCGCGCGCAAGCCCGTTCTCACCCCGCCGGTCAACAATCGCGGCCAGTCGCAGCCGCCCGCCATGCGGCGCTGATTGAATCCGTCGTATACTGGCCTCATGTCGATTGTGGACAACATCCGGGGCATCGCCAAGGGCATGAGCATCACCTTCGGGGAGATTCTGCAACCCACATTGGTGGAGAACTACCCCGACGGCGCAGGCCCCGAGCGCGGAGCGGTCTTCGAGCCGCGCTACCGCGGCGCGCACGTCCTGCAGCGCGACGAGAACGGCCTGGAGAAGTGCGTGGCCTGCTTCCTCTGCGCCGCCGCCTGCCCCTCCAATTGCATTTATATCGAGGCCGCGGAGAACACCGAGGAGCAGCGCATCAGCTCGTCCGAGCGCTACGCCAAGGTCTATAACATCGATTACAACCGCTGCATCTTCTGCGGCTACTGCGTGGAGGCCTGCCCCACCGACGCCATCACCCACGGCCACGGCTTCGAGCTGGCCACGCTGAACGCCACCAACCTGGTGATGCGCAAGGAAGATATGCTGGTGCCGGTTGCGGCGCTGACGGCGAAGTAATGGTTGCGCGACTTGCTTTTTGTGATCCAGCGCACATTTTCTGTCGGAAGGCTGTTATAATCTCATTGAAACTGATGAAGAAGCTCCTCCAAATCGTCGTCATCGTTGTGGTTGCGCTGCTCATGGCACAGCCGGCTATCGCTGGCCTGTCATGCGACATGGGGCGTCCCATCAGCGGACCCTGCGCTCCTGACTGTGGCGAGGCAATGAACCAGATGGGCATGGACTGCCAGATGCCTATGCAGATTACAGGCACCGGCTGCGAGCAGAATTGCTGCATGGAAGGAATCCCGCAGGGCGTTTTCCGGTTGACGGCAGATCGCAAACATAAGGCTGGGAATACGGAAATCCTTGCATTGGTCCCCCGCATAGCAGCGAATGATGTTATGGCCTTTGCGGCTCCCCCCTTCAATCAGACAGTTGCATCCGGCCCACCCAGATATGTCCTCTTGCAGGTTTTCAGGATTTAGACCGCTCCTTACGTTCAAGCAAATGAAGCAGCCACGGGGTTTCTGAAGAATCCTGACGGCTCGATATTTTGCACTTTCAACGTAAAGGAGATTTCCATGAAACGCACAATAGCTTTTCTTTCATTCGTGATGGTGTTTGCGGTGGTTGCATTTGCCCAGACATCGCAAACGCAAATGGGCGCGAAATGCGCGATGACCAAACAAGCAGCCGGTAGCGCCGACTGTAAAGCCTGCTGTCACGACAGCTGCGGGAAAGACTGCTGCAAAAATGGATGCGATATGAAGTGCTGCGGCGGCGACAGCGCGAAAATGTGCAAGAAAGACAAATCCTGCGGGAAGAAGTGTGCCCACAGCGGCGGCATGGGTAAATGCTGCAGCGGGGGTTCAACGCAAGGTGCTGCCCAACCTGGAAACGGAGCCTGATCGAAGGGGTCTTTGCAGTATTTGAGTCCCATGTTGGTTCTTTTTGGAGAGATCCGGGTCGCGTAGCGATCCGGATCTTTGTTTTTGGCTGGAATAATGAGAGAATATGCCGGCCGAGAGAGTAAGGGAAAACAAGATCCAGAACCATTTATGATAGAAGTTGGCTGCATTCCCCGTTTCTTCCAGCAGCTGGCGAGGCGAGAGCGATATTGTCAGCTTTTCAACGGAAAACCATCGGAGTGAAATGACGAAAGCGCACGTGCATCCTCTTCGGCAAATTCTCGATAGCCGTATCGCCATCATTGATGGAGCGATGGGAACGACGATCCGCACCTATGGGATGAGGGAAGCGGATATGCGCGGCGAGCGCTTCAAAGATTCTACAAAAGACCTGCTGAATAACGGCGACCTCTTCAGCCTGACGCAGCCGGCGATGATCTGCGACATCCATCGGCGGTTCCTGGAGGCTGGCGCGGATATCATCGAAACCAACACCTTCGGCGCCACCAGCATTACGCAGAGCGAATTTTTTGTAGACGATCCGCGCGAGCATGGCGGCCGCAAAGATCCGGCCTTCTATCAAAAGATTATCGAGGACGAGTTCCTCAACGGCCTGGTCTGGGAGATCAATGAGCAATCGGCGCGGCAATGCAGGGAGTGGGCCGATCGCGTGGGCAACGCGACGGGGCGGCAGCGCTTCGTGGCGGGTTCGCTGGGCCCCCTCACCGTCTCTCTTTCGAACTCGCCAGACGCCGAGGATGCGGGCTTCCGCGTGGTTACCTTCGACCAGGTGAAAAGCGCGTACATTCAGCAGGCGCGCGCGCTGATCGCTGGCGGCGTAGACCTGCTTCTAGTCGAGACTATCTTCGACTCGCTGAACGCCAAGGCCGCGCTGGTGGCCATCCGCGAGGTCTTTGATGCTGAGGGCAGGGAACTGCCGGTGATGATCTCGGCGGCGGTGGGACGCGGCGGCGAGACGATGATCTCCGCGCAGACCATCGAGGCCTTCTGGAACGCGGTCGAGCACGTAAAGCCGCTGTCGGTGGGGCTCAACTGCTCTCTCGGCCCCGACTTGATGTATCCGTTTTTGGCCGAACTTGCGGAGAAATCGAGCGCGGCGATCTCCTGCTATCCGAATGCCGGATTGCCGAATCCTCTTTCGCCGACCGGCTTCGATCTGGGGCCGGCGGATATGGCCCGCTACCTGGGAGAGTTTGCGCGGGGAGGGCTGATCAATATCGCCGGCGGCTGCTGCGGCAACACGCCCGAGCACATTGCCGCGATTGCCCAGGCGCTCAATGGCCAGCCTCCGCGGCGGCTATGGACCGCGTCGCAGATGGAAGACACGCCGGAGTCAGAAATCAGGCCGCTGCGACTCTCCGGTTCGCAGCCCTTCACGCAGCAGCCCGGCGTCTACATCCTGATCGGCGAGCGGACCAACGTCGCCGGTTCGCCTAAGTTTGCCAAGCTGATCAAGGAAGGCAAGTACGAGGAAGCGGTCAGCGTGGCCCGGCAGCAAGTGGAGAACGGCGCCAACCTCATCGACATCTGCATGGACGAAGGCATGATCGATGGCGTAGCGGCGATGACCCGCTACCTACAGTTGCTGGGGAGCGAGCCTGAGGTCGCCAAGGTTCCCTTCATGGTGGACTCGTCGAAGTGGGAGGTGATTGAGGCGGGGCTGAAATGCCTGCAAGGCAAGGGCATCGTGAATTCGATCTCGCTGAAAGAAGGCGAGGAGAAGTTTCGCCGGAACGCTGCCAAAGTGCTGAAGTATGGCGCGGCGGCGGTGGTGATGGCTTTTGACGAACAGGGCCAAGCCGCGACCTACGAGGAGAAGATCCGCATCTGCGAGCGCGCCTACCGAATCTTGCTCGAAGTCGGCTTTCCGCCCGAGGACATCATCTTCGATCCCAACGTGCTTACCGTCGCGACGGGTATGGAAGAGCATAACAACTATGCCGTGGACTTTATCAATGCCACGCGCTGGATCAAGGCCAACCTGCCTCACGCCAAGGTGAGCGGCGGCGTCTCCAATATTTCTTTCAGCTTTCGCGGCAACAACAAGGTGCGCGAGGCGATGCACTCCGCCTTTCTCTACCACGCCATTGCGGCGGGCATGGACATGGGCATCGTGAATGCCGGAATGCTGGAAGTTTACGAGGAGATCGAACCGGAGCTGAAGGCGCTGGTTGAGGACGTGCTGCTCAATCGCCGTCCCGATGCGGCCGAGCGCTTGGTGGACTTTGGCGAAACGCTGAAGAGCGCGGGCGGAGCGGTTGCGAGTGAGAAGAAGGCCGAGGAATGGCGCAGCGGCACCGTCGAGGAGCGTCTCTCTCACGCGCTGGTCAAGGGCATCGACGCCTTCATCGAGATCGATGCCGAGGAAGCCCGCATCAAGCTGGGCCGCCCGCTGCTGGTGATCGAAGGCCCGCTGATGGCCGGAATGGGCGTGGTCGGCGATCTCTTCGGCGCGGGCAAGATGTTCCTGCCCCAGGTGGTCAAGTCGGCGCGTGTAATGAAGAAGGCCGTGGCGCATCTGACGCCGTTCATGGAGGCCGAAAAGGCGGCGATGGTTGCCGCCGGACATGCGGTCAAGGCGCAGGGAAAAATTGTGCTGGCCACGGTCAAAGGAGACGTGCATGACATTGGCAAGAACATCGTAGGTGTTGTGCTGGCGTGTAATAACTACGAAGTTATTGACCTTGGAGTTATGGTCCCCTGCGAAAAGATTCTTGAACGCGCCCGCGCGGAGAAGGCGGACCTGATCGGCCTCAGCGGCCTGATCACGCCCTCGCTCGACGAGATGGTCCATGTAGCCCGCGAGATGGAGCGCCAGGGCTTCAAGCTGCCGCTGCTGATCGGCGGAGCCACCACCAGCCGCGCGCACACCGCCGTCAAGATTGCGCCGCACTACAGCGAGCCGGTCGTCCACGTGCTCGACGCCAGTCGCGCCGTGCCGGTGACGACGAGTTTGTTAAGCGAAGACGGCAAAGCCGAATTCGTCGCTGCCCATCGTGCCGAATACGAGCGTCTGCGCAAGGCTCACGCCGCGCCGCGCTTGCCGCTTGTCTCTCTTGAAACCGCTCGCGCCCGCCGTACTCCCATCGACTGGCGCGCTGAAGACCTGCCCGTCCCCGAGTTCACCGGGGTGCGCGTCCTCGATAACTTTCCCCTGGCCACGCTGCGCGAGTTCATTGACTGGACGCCCTTCTTCCACACCTGGGAGCTGAAAGGCGTTTACCCGCGCATCTTCGAGCATCCGGAGCAAGGCGAGCAGGCGCGCCAGCTCTTCGCCGAAGCCAATGCGCTGCTGGATACGATCATCGCGGAGAATCTGATTACTGCACACGGTGTCTACGGCTTCTTTTCCGCCAACGCGGTGGGTGACGATGTCGAGCTGTACACGGACGAAAGCCGCACAACAGTGCTGGAGCGCTTCCACTTTCTCCGCCAGCAAATCGACAAAAGCAGCGAACCCTGCCGTTCGCTCGCCGACTTCATTGCACCAAAAGAGACGGGCCTTCCCGATCACATCGGCGCATTTGCAGTCACCAGCGGCATCGGCCTTAAAGAGCTATGCGACCGCTTCCGCGCCGCGCACGACGACTATAACGCAATCATGGCCGAGGCTCTCGCCGACCGCCTCGCCGAGGCCTTCGCCGAATGCCTGCACAAACGTGTGCGCGAAGAATGGGGTTACGGCCGCGCGGAATCGCTGACCATCGACGAACTGATCCACGAAAAATATCGCGGCATCCGTCCCGCCGCGGGCTATCCGGCCTGCCCCGATCACACCGAGAAGGGCACGCTCTGGCGCTTGCTCGATGTGCAGGCCAAGACCGGCATGCTGATTACCGAGTCGTTCGCCATGTGGCCGGGATCGAGCGTCAGCGGCCTCTACTTCGCGCATCCCGAGTCGCGCTATTTCTCGCTAGGCAAGATCGACCGCGATCAGGTCGCCGACTATCACGAGCGCAAAGGGATGAGTATCGCGGAGGTCGAGCGCTGGCTCGGGCCGAACCTCAACTACGATCCTATGTAGGAGCGAACCGGTGAGGTTTTAGGTTTCAAAATCTAGATATCGGCGATGACCAGTTAAGATCTTATTGTTATGGCCAGAAACGAATGGGACCAACGTAGATTTGCGGATTTGCGCGCCAGGCGGAATAGTCCTGCCTCGCACCGCGCCTATGAGGCGATGTTCTACTTCCTATCCGGCGATGACCTTAAACGGGCGCGAGAGTGGGATTTGTTCGTCCGATTCTGTGAGGCCGGTCAACTTGATGTCGATCCAACTGAAGTCGATATGCTCGATCCGCCTTGGCCCGATCTGAAGGCCGAGCTATTCGGAAACCCACACTACTTTGAACTGGGCGAAATTGTTCAGCAAGATTGGATGAAGGCGTTAGCGCAACAGGAAAAGAAGCCGATCATAGACTCGCCGTTACCGTTGACAGCGGTGTTGAGCCCGCTTGAATATATTATCCAGAAAAAGGCGAAAAAGAAATACGCGCCGCAGGCAACACCTCTGTCGTTGTTGCTTTATTGGGAGCGGAACGCTCCCCGTTGGGCCATTATTGAGCCTCTGGTTAGGGAGCGAAAGTCTGAGATTCGAACAAGCTTCGAGAGCAGCGTGTTTGACCATTTGTGGCTTTTTGTGGCAAACGAGAATCACATTCCGTTCTCGTTGTCGAAGAAAATGATTATCACACACCTGTGACGAAAGGCAGGGGCAGTTGGCCCAGGTCCGACCATCCCAAAATGATTGGGTGGCCCAGGTCCCGCTTTTGGGACCTGGGAATCCAATATCCTCAACCGGCGTGTTTTTCAGATCTCTGACCCCTGACCCCTGATCTCTGACCCTCTTACACAATATTTTCCCCGCACGGCGCACAATCATATTAGAGAGACAGAATGTTCCACTGGAATGTCAGCGCCGCAGTTACTCAATTGCTAACAAAGTACAGTGGAAATGTTTACCAGAAAGGCACTCCACCCCCACCCCCCTTACCCCGTGGAGGCCGTCTTTTCCCTTCATGGCGTGTTTAACTATCATCGTATCAACGATATGCACTTTAATGAATTGCCTAAATGGTAACGGTAAACCCCTGTTTTTCACGTTTTTAAGCCAGAAAACAGCCAAATAGTTCCCAAAAAGAGTCAGTTTATGCTCGAAATTCTGCCCTTTTTTAACCGGAAATTCGAAGAATCAAATCGCACGTTGTGTACGTTTTATCTTCGCTTTTCCAGCCGCGCATTACTGCAGCAGTTTATAAATGAGACGGAGCAGCTCATGAGCGCAAAGAAAACCGTCAAGCCCGCGCCGCGCGGCTTTGATACGGAACTCGCCGAACTGGAGGCTTTGAATGAAGCGCTGAAGACCGCTTCCGCTCCGAACATCGTTCAAATCGAACAACTGAGCAAAGCGCTCACGCACCGGAATAACTTCCTCGTCTCCAAAGCCGCAAAGCTGGTTGCGGAGTGCGAGTTATTCGCGCTGCTGCCAGACGTGCTGGCGGCCTACGACCGCTTCTTTATTGACGCCGCCAAATCCGATCCGCAGTGCTGGGCGAAGAATGCGCTGGTCAAAACACTGGTCAAGCTGGAGCATCGCCAGAAGGACGCTTATCTGCGCGGCCTGCGCCATCATCAGATGGAAGGCTCGTACGGCGGCCTCTCCGACACCGCCGGAGTCTTGCGCGGCGCATGTACGCACGCGCTGGTCGATTGCCCCGGCCTCTCCGACGCCGATCTGCTCGGCCTTCTTCTGGAGCCGCTGACCGACGCCGACAAGACCGTGCGCATGGAAGCGGCGCGCGCCATTGGGCAGTTGGGCGGCGTGAGCGCCGCGCTCCTGCTGCGCCTGCGCGCGCTGCTGGGCAAGGACGAGCCAGAAGTCCTCGGCGCCGTCTACTCCGCGCTGCTCGCCGTCGAGGGAACACGCGCCATCGAACTGGTTGCGGCGGCGATGAAGGAAGGCGACGATCTGGCCGCCGAGGCCGCCTTCGCGCTGGCCGAGATACGCGCGCCGGAGGCTTTGTCCGCGCTCACGGCTCGTATGCGCGCCGGCGCTGATGGCTGGTTCGGTGGAGTGCTGCTGAGCGCAATCGCCCTTACGCGCCTGCCCGATGCCATCGACTTTCTCATCGCTTTGATTGCGCAAGACGCGCGCGAGGCTCCGGCGGCTATCGAAGCCATCGGCCGCACCGCGCCCAACGCCGAGCTGCGCGCCCGCGTCGAAAAGGCCGTCGAGCAAGCCGCAAGTCCGCGCCTGCAACAGGCATTCCGCCAGCATATGTTCTGATGATTCGCATGAAGCAATCTACATGAATGGCGCTTTTGCGTAGAATTATCCGCGATTGTGCAACAGTTGATCTAAGACAACCAGAGAAGATGTGTAGCCTCCTTGAACGGCCGGGGCGCAACTGGGCAAGGGGGCGTTCCCGGCCGTTCGTTTTTACGCTGGATTTCACACCAGCGCGGCAATGGTGGCCTCGGGCCGCGCTCTATCTAACCCACTCACTGAGTCGTACTCGCCGGCAGCGCTGCTTCCCGGTAGCGCCCCAGCTCCTTGACCATCGCGCAATGCGGCTTGAGCGCCTCCACTGCCTGCGCGCCGTCCTCGGCCTTTTGAATCTGGCAATCCACGAAGAAGATGTACTCCCATGGTTTGCCGTGAACCGGCCGCGACTCGATTTTGGTCATATTCGCGCCGATCCACGCCAGCTCCGTCAGCGCCTTCACCAGCGATCCCGGCTTGTGCTCCAGCGAAAACGCCAGGCTGATCTTGTTCGACTCCGGATCCATTACCGCATCCGCCGCGCGCTGCACCAGGAAAAAGCGGGTATAGTTTTCCGGGTTGTCTTCGATGCCGGCTTCGAGAATCTGCGCGCCATAGTAGTGCGCCGCCGCCTCGCTGGCGATGCCCCCCACGTGGCGGTCGCGCAGTTCCATCAACTGCTTCACGCTGCCTGCGGTGTCGTAGAACGCAAAGGCCTCCATCCGGGGGTGAGCGGCCAAAAACTTCCGGCACTGCGCCAGCGCCACGGGATGCGAAAAAACACGATGAATCTCCCCTGTCTCGACGCCGGAGATCCCGATCAGATTATGCCGGATGTGGAGCAGCGTCTCCTGCACCACCTGCACATCGTGGGTCAACAGCAGGTCGTAGTGCTCCGCCACCGAACTGGCCAGGCTGTTTTCGATGGGAATCACCGCGGCATCCACGCCGCCCCCGCTCAGCGCGGCGAAGACCTCCGCCGAAAGCGAACAGGGAACAATCTCTCCATCAGGGACCAGCTTGGTCGCTGCTTCGTGGCTGAATGAGCCAAACTCTCCCTGGATTGCTATCTTCATCGGTTTCCTGATTCTCCAATTCTATTTACTGTACCGCAACCATAAATCACCCGCCACAAAAGCGAGAAATACCATCGCAATTACGCCGTTCATCGTGAAGAAAGCGGCATTCAGCCGGCGCAAATCGCGCGGCGAAACCAGCGAGTGCTCATAGGCCAGCAGCAGTCCCACGGCCACGATTCCCAGCCAGCCGAGCGCATGGAAATGAAAGAGCGCGCCGAACCAGACGAGCAGACCTAGCATGGCCAGATGCATCAATCGCGCCGTCTTAAAGGCTGCGGGTATGCCGGCCGCCTGGGGCAGGGAATGGAGACCCGCGGCACGGTCGTGCTCATAATCCTGGCAGGCGTAGAGCACGTCAAAGCCGCCCGCCCACAGAGTCACCGCCGCCGTCAGCACCAGGATGCGCGCGTCCAGCGAGCCACGCACGGCAATCCACGCTGCCGTGGGCGCCAATCCCAGCGCCAGGCCCAGCCCCAGGTGCGACCACCGTGTGAAGCGCTTCAGGTAGCTGTAACCCCAGAGCACCAGCAAGCAAACGGGCGTCAGATAAAGCGTGAGCCGGTTCAACTCCGCCGCCGCCGCGACGAAGACCGCAGCCGCTAGCAGCGTAAAGCCCAGCACAAAATTGCGCGTGAGCAGCCCAGCGGGAATCGCGCGGCTTTTGGTGCGAGGATTGGCGGCATCCAGCTCCGCGTCGGCCCAGCGATTGAAGGCCATTGCCGAGGAGCGCGCCGCCACCATGGCCACCAGAATCCACACAAGCTTCATCGGCAATACCAGCCGCCAGTCGGGCAGGCCGTTAGCCGCCAGCAGCACCGCCGTCAGCGCAAAAGGCAGCGCGAAGATCGAGTGCTCCCACTTGATCATCTCCAGCGTCGTCCGCGTCCTGGCCCATAGGCTTGGCATGGTTGGCTCCATGGACAAGTTTACTGGAGCCAGGCGGGGCTTTACCTGAGCAGGAACGCGCTGCGTCCGCCGGAAGAGATGGCGAACGCAGCGCTGGGTGTGCGATCTATTGTGCCAGGGAGAGAGACCAGACGAAGTCCCTGCGTATGTAGCCGGCAGGGATGGACTTGGGCGGGCCGATGATAAAGTCGGGGCTCAACTCCTGTTTGCTCTTGTTGATGGTGGAAAGGTCGTGGCAGGTGATGCAGGATGAGGACTTCATCAACGTGGGATTGCCAGCGTTGTCACCCTCGATGACGGAGTTGCCTAACACGGTTGCCTTACCGGCCGCATCGACAAAATCAACCTGCACGCCATCAAGGCGATAGTTGCGCCATTCGGCCGCCAGATTGGCATCCTTCATCAATTGGGCCAGAACCTGCGACTGCTTGGTAGGCTTGCCTGAGCTGCGGGCCGGGACCGAACCCCAGGGATCGTTACAGCCGAGTACCACGCAACGCTGCGGGTTGGTCAAGGAGTTTTGTGGCTCAAATGTAGCCCAAATCCATTTGTCGATGAGCTTGGAGATCAGGTGGATTCCGCCCAAGGCATAACAGGAGCCTGCCACCGTTTCCACGTGAACTCCGGCGGGGGGATTGGTGCAGGTTGCCAGGGGATATTGAATCCAATCGGCCTTCAGCTCAACCGACGGCGGAGTGAAGTCGAAGGTTTTTCCGTCAGTGATGAATGCAACCTGACCGTCGAGGGTGGTCAGACTGTTGGATGTGACATAGTCTTGCGCGGAGGGATTGAGACGAGCCTCCTCGCAGATAGTGCGCCCGCTCCAGGTCTGGCTGTTGCAGTCTTCGTTGGCGCCGGTGGGCAGGACAGCCTCGGGATGTAGCGCGCCTTTTGCCTTTTCCCGCATGACCTTGGCCAGCGGACTCATGTGGAAGCGCGGGCGACCGCCCACAGCCAAGGCTTGTGCAGCGCCGGCGCCGTAAAGCTGACCCTGCTCAATCCAGTTTTCCCAGACAATGTAGGGATATTGGTTTGCGTTGACGGGGCAAGTGGAGGCAACAAAGAGCTGCCAGGCTGTCTGTTCGGGTGAGGAGCCGACGTGTGAGGGTGGGATACAAGCTGCCGGCATAGGGTTCACTGCGGCCTGGACGGCTGCTTGCTGGCGGTTGCTTGGGTTGTACCACAGAAGCAACACCAGGACGGTGAAGGCAAGCGTAGTCGCATAAAGTGATTTACGCATGGGGGAGTACCTCCAATTTGGGGATTTGCATAAACAGGAGGCCAGCGGGGAACCAAAGTCAATACAGCCGAATTTCAAGGAAGTTGTTGCAAGCGGGACAGTTGGATCCCACATGGATATCCTGATGATGCCAAATGAAGAATGAGATGGGGAAGCAAAACCGCGGCTCAAACGAGCGCATCAACGGTTGTGAGCAGCTTAATTCAAGGATTTCAAAACAGACAAGAGTATCTTCAGTAACCATGCGAGGGAATTCAGCATTGCGAGCTTAAAAGCATCCCTGCCTGAAGAGAAACAGAGGGGGTGTTGCTCTCTGAACGCCTAGCAAAGCAGCGATGCCTGCCTAGCTAACGATCTATCGCTGTCGTTGCGCTCGCATTGAATAGGTGTTTGATGATTGCGCTCATGCCGGGTGCGCCAGGTCCCGCTTTTCGGACCTGGGAATCCAGGAACACCATGCGAGCGAGAAGCGAGCAGGTGGCCCCACGGCAGGTGGCGTCTACGCCTTGCCTTCCGCCTCTTCCAGCGTCACCACCAGCGGAATGACCGTATCCACCTTCATGACCTTGAACAGCTCCATCACACGGCTGTTGACCCCGGCAACAATCATCCGAACGCCCCGGTTCTGGCAATGGACGTAATGGTTGATCACCGCGCCCATCCCCGTCGAATCCATGTAGGGAACGCCGCTGAGGTCGAGGATGGTCAGGGCCGGCGGCTCGCTGGCGCGCAACTGATCCCGCATTCCGAATTGATTGCGCAAGGTGATTGGACCGGTAAAACGGAAGATCACCGTTCCGGGAGTTTTGCCGTCTGCGCGTTCGATGGATAAAGGAGCGTCGTTGAACATAGTGGGGTAAGTATAAGGAATAAAACGCTTGGCGTGTATTACAAACGTGTAAATATTGCGGGCGTAGGGATAGCCAGGGACTGCGGCCGGTGTTTTGCGCAACACGCCCGGCCTGTTGTACGACAATAGCCTCATGGATTCGATGCGCATCGACAAATGGCTGTGGGCGGCGCGCTTCTTCAAGACGCGGTCGCAGGCATCGAAAGCCTGCGATCTGGGCCGCATTATGTCCAACAGGTATGAGGCCAAACCCTCTCGCGAAGTCCACGTGGGCGACAAGCTGGAAGTGAAGAACGCGGGCGGAGACTTTCAGATCGAGGTTCTGGCGCTGAGTCAGATGCGCGGTCCGGCGGCGGTGGCGCAGACGCTCTATCGCGAGAGCGAGGCCAGCATTGCCGCGCGGGCCAAGGCAGCCGCAGAGCGCAAGGCGATGCAGCAGTACGCGCCGTTGCCCGAGCATCGGCCCTCGAAGCGCGACCGGCGGCGTATCATCCAGTTTCGCGGCGGAGGGTAGACTCTGGCCTGGCCCGCATCGCTTTCTGATCCCTGACCCCTGTATTACTCACGCTTCGTGAGCCGACGCCACATGCGGCTGCGGCATCAGCTCGGTCAGCGCGATGGCCGCCAAAATCAGCAGCGCGCCGCAGGCGGGGCGCAGGCCGAGCCGTTCGCCCATCACCAGGAATGATGTGATCCAGGCAAAGACCGGCTCCAGCGTCAACAGTAGGGCAGTGTGCGTGGGAGGCAGCACCGACTGCACCCAGCTCTGGACAGAGAATCCGACGGCGGTGGAGAGCACGGCGGCAATGCCCAGCGCCAGGGCCAGCCGCGGCGTCCACGTGAGATGCGGATGCTCGATGAGCGGCAGGCTGAGCGCCATGAAGACGGCGCAGAAGCCCACCTGGAGCAGCGCCAGCGGCTGGAAGGCGATACGCGGCGAGATGTGGCTCAGCGCCAGGCAGTGGAAGGCGAATCCGAGCGCGCAGCCCAAAGTGAGCAGGTCGCCCAGGTTGATGGAAGTCATGTCGGGCAGCAGACGCGCCGCCTGGCCCAGCATAGAGGCTGGCCCCTGCGCGCGAGGGGCGGCCGGCGCGGTCAGCAGCACAATTCCGATGAATGCCAGCGCGGCCCCGAGGAAAGCGTTCCAGCGCGGCGGCCTGGCTCCCGGCGGACGCAGGCCGGGAATGATCGAGAGCAGCGGCACCATCACCACCAGCAGCCCGGTGATGAACGCCGATTTCGAGGGTGTGGTGCGGGCCAGTCCCGTGGTCTGGAACTGGTAGCCGAGGGCCAGGCAGAGTCCTACCAGCGCTCCGGCGCCGACTTGCCAGCCCCGAATCTCGCGCCAGTAGCGGTGATAGGCAACGCCGAGCACGGCGAAGGCCAGCGTCATGCGCACCAGGTTGAAGGCTCCGGGAGTGGCATCGGAGAGCGCGCCCTTGACCAGCACAAAGGTCGATCCCCACACGGCAACTACAAAGAGCATCAGCAGGTATGCGCGCAGTTTCATCTCGTTTAATTATGTCAGCCGAGGATGCGCCGATTGGCTGGCCATCCGAAGATCAGTTTCAAGTACACTGCAACAACTCTACTGTTCAGCGGCCCACTCCTCCATCGCCAGGGTCAGCAACAGCACCCGTTTGAGTCCGGCTTCGCGGTCCTTGGCCGAGTACCACTCAGCCAGCGTGTGCGCGCCGCCGCCCTCGCCTCCCGCGCCCATCGAGAGAGCCGGAATCCCTAGCGAAAGGGGAATGTTGGCGTCGGTCGAGCCCAGCCGCTGCTCGGTCTTCAGTCCCAAATGGCGATCCACCGCGAGCAAGGCTTCAAGCAGCGGCGAATCGGCGGCGAGTTGCGCGGCGGGCCGGTCGCCAATCAACTCAATCGCATAGGCCAGCAGGCCGCGGTCGTGCCTGGATTGCGCCTTTGCCTGCGCGTTGCAGTGGTCCACGGCGTCCTCGACGGCGCGATGCAACGCTACCTCCAGCCGCACCAACTGCTCAGGGCTCGTGGAGCGGAAATCAGTAGCAGCCTGCGCACTCTCGGGGATGGAGTTCACGCTGGTGCCGCCGGAGATCGTGCCGATATTCAATGTTGTCCGCGGATCGTCTGGCAGTGGCGTTTCGGCCAGCACTGCCATCGCAGAGGCCAGCGCGGCAATCGGGTTGGGCGTGCCCGCGTCGGTGAAGCTATGCCCTCCGGGACCGGTGACGGAGACCCGGTAGCGGCGGCTGCCCAGCGCCTGCGTCACAGCCGACTCCGCGCCCGCGCCATCCAGCACGATGTGTGCGGCAATGCGGCCGGCGAGCGCGGTTTGCTGATAAAGGAAGCGCACGCCGCGCAGGTCGCCTTCGCCCTCCTCGCCCACATTGCCTATAAAGATCAGCGGCGCGGTCAACTCGGCTCTGGCCTGAATCAGCGCATGGGCGATGGCCAGCAGACCCGCCACGCCGGCGCCGTTGTCGCAGGCTCCGGGAGCGTGTAGGCGGTCGCCGTCCGCCACCGGGTGCAGCGGTGTCCCGGCGGGGAAGACCGTGTCCAGGTGCGCGGAAAGCACTATCACCGGGCCAGTACTCTCTGGAGGAAGTTTGGTAGCAGGCAGCCAGCCGAAGACGTTGCCGACGGCGTCGGTTTGCAGAGAGCTGAGACCGGCCTCCGCAAAGCGGACGGCCATCCACAGGGAGCGCGCCTGCTCGCCAAAGGGTGGCGCGGGAATGGAGACCAACTCCGCCTGCCAGTCCATGATGGTCTTTGGATTGCCGTGCAGCCATGCGAAGGCGGCGTGAACCGAGCGCAACTCTGCGAGCGCCGTGACCCGTGAGAAAGCCGAGTTGTGAAAGAGCGCCATGCGGTTGGTTTCAGGGTAGCAGGAGCCGTCGAAAATGGCCGGATTGACTTACATTCGCACAGGATGACCATAACGGTTGGAGGAGTCGGTTTTTCAACAAAATCAGCAAGTTTGCCACCGCTTCGCGGTGATCGCAAGTTAGCAAGTTAGCGAGTTTCTTGCCGGTCTGACTGCAAACGCGCGCCGGGCTCGATCAGGCACTCTCTTCCAGCGGCGGGGCAAAACGGGAGCCGGCGCGGAGGATGATGCAGGAGAAGACCAGGGAAATGAGGGTGGCTCCCAGCCCCAGGCGTAGGCTCTTTGAATGGTCGGAGATGGCGCCGATGATCTGCGGCGAGAAGGTGTCGCCGAAGCAGTGGATGCAAAAGAGATTGATGGAAACGGCGGTGGCGCGGACCGGGCCGGTGACGGAGTTAACGATGGCGGCGTTGAGCGGTCCAGTGTTGAGGAAGAGGAAGAACTCGGCGGCAAAGAGCGAGGGCACGGCCCAGGCGGCGGGGCCAAAAAAAAGCATGATTCCGCAGGGCAAGGTGAGCGCGACGCTCCAGAAGGAGAGCAGGTAAAGGGCGCGGTGATTGGTGCGCAGCCAACGCTGGGCAATCCAGCCGCCGATGAGGGTTCCGGCGATGCCGTCGATGACCGTGGTGGCGCCCACAACCAGGCTGGAGTTGGCTACAGTGAAGCCGGAATTCCGGTGCAGGAACTCCGGAACCCAGTTGGAGATTCCGCCCATGGCGAAGGTCAGTGTCGCCAGGCCGAAGGTCGCGCAGAGGAAGGCGGGATTGCGGAAGAGGCCGAGGACGGTGGCGCGGTTGGCTGTGGGCCGGATGTGGTCGCTGGAGCCGCGCTCGGGCTCGCGGCCCCACAAGCCGTAGAGCGCCGCAATGATGAAGCCGGGAAGTGCGCAGACGAAAAACGGCCTGCGCCAGTCGCCGCCAAAGCTCAGTTGCCCGCCCGCCAGGTAGCCCAGCGCCGCGCCCACGGGGATGGCCAAATAGAAAATTGACAGGATGCGGTTCCGCTCGCGCTCGGGATAGAAGTCGGCCAGCACGGCGGGAGCGAAGATGCCGAAGGTGGCCTCGCCGATGCCGACGAAGGCCTGGCGGATGTAGAAGCTCCAGTAGCCGTGAACCCAGACTGTCGCCAGGGTGGCAAGGCTCCATAGAACCGCGCCGGCGATGATCAGCGGCTTGCGCGGATAGCAGTCGCCGAGCCAGCCGGTCAGCGGCGCGGCGAACATATAAAAAATAAATAGAGCTGTTGTCAGCGCGCCCATCTGGTGGTCGGTGGCGTGGAAGTCGCGCTGGATCAGCGACAGTTCGCCGGGGAGGATGTAGCGGTCGATGTAGTTGAGCAGGTTGAGGCCGATGAGCAGCAGCAGTGTCCCCTGGGCGGGGGTGAGGCGGGCGCGAAGATACTGGTTTGAATACAAGATGGAAACCGGCCTCGCTGAAAAATTCAAGATTCAACAGAAATACTACATCGAGCCGTTGAGCGGTTTGACCGAATCTCTGAATCCCGCGCTTCTTACTAGCGCGTGCCAGCCGAAGGCGGCTGCCCCACCGCAGGTGGCCGCGGCCAACGCGCCTCAACCGTCGTCCCGATGCCGCCACGGGGACGGAACTCTCCGCGCACCACGGCCCAGACCGGATCGCAGGCCTTGACCACGTCCTCCAGCACCTGGTTGACAATGTTCTCCTGGAAGATGCCCAGGTTGCGGTAACTGAAGAGATACTCCTTTAGCGATTTCAGTTCGAGACAGCGCTGGCGGGGCATGTAGCGGATGGTCAGCACGCCGAAGTCGGGCAGGCCGGTTTTCGGGCAGACGGAGGTCAATTCCGGATCGTCGATCAGGATTTCGTAGCCGGGAAACTGGTTTTGCCAGGTTTCGATGGCGGGAAACGGGAAATCGAGGCCGGCTTCGGCATGGGCATCTGTATAGCTTGGGATTGAGCGCGATTCTGAAGCCATACTTCGATTGTACGAGGGCGGCATGATTCTCATCCATTGGAATTTTCCGACGCATCAGGGCCGGTCTCCGCGTCCTATATACTGGCTTTGGTTGCCTGCATGACACAAGAAAGAAAGCAATCGGCCCGGCTCTGGTTTTGGAGGGGCTCGGCCGTCCTCCTCATCGTCGTTTTTTTCATAGTGCGGTCCATGACCAGGGATCGGCTGGAGATTCATGCGTACCCAGCGGAGCGTGTGCCCCTGGTGAGCACCATCAGCACCAACGGCCGCGTTGAGCCGGAGGTAAACTACGAGATTCACAGTCCGATTGCGACTACTGTCAAGGCGGTCTACGTGCAGCCGGGCGACGAGGTGGCGGCGGGAAAGCTGCTGATGGTGCTGGACGATGTGCAGGCGCGCGCCCGGCTGGCCTCGGCCGAAAGCGGCGTGAAGGCTGCGCAGGCGGCGCTGGAAGCGGCGACCCACAACGGCAGCCAGCAGGAGCGCCAGGTGTCGGCAGCCGACGCAACGCGCGCGCGGCTGGAACGAGATGAAGCGCGCCGCAGCCTGGATGCGCTGACCAAGCTCAACTCGACCGGGGCGGCCTCGCAGAACGAGGTAGCCGAGGCGCGGCAGCGGCTGGACGCGGCGGAGGCCAATCTTCATGCCCTGGACCAGAGCGCAAACGATCGCTATTCGCCGGCGGAGATTGAGCGCGCGCGGTCGGCGCTGGCCGACGCGGAGGCCAGTCTGGAGGCGGCGCGACAGGTGGTGGCGCAAACGATGATCTATAGTCCAGTGGCGGGAACCGTCTATAGCATCGATGCAGGGAGTACGGAGTTTGTCGAAGAGGGCAAGCTGCTGATGCAGTTGGCCGATCTGCACCACGAGCGGATTCGCGCCTACTTCGACGAGCCGGAGATCGGCAAGCTGGCCGTGGGGCAGAAGATTCTGATCAAGTGGGACGCTAAACCCGGGCGCATCTGGAACGGGCACATCGAGCGGACGCCGGTGACGGTGATCAATCTGGGCACGCGCAGTGTGGGCGAGGTGCTGGTGACAATCGATGATCTGTACAGCGAGCTGCTGCCGCAGACTAACGTGAACGTGACGGCGACTATCTCCAGCGAGCCCAACGCCTTGACGATTCCGCGCGAGGCCCTGCGCTCGGAGGACGGCAAGACCTACGTTTTCAAGGTGGTGAAGGATGGATTGCAGAAGACCCCGGTGACGATTGGAACCCTCAATCTGACACAGGTGGCCATCCTTTCCGGACTTGAGGCGGGGGACCAGGTGGCCACCGGAACTGTAAGCGGACTGCCCTTGCGCGAAGGCGTTCCGGTCAAGGTTGTTCGGTGAGGGCATGGGCGGGGGGCCTCCTGGCTATAGCCGCGGTTCTTTCGGCGTCCGCGCAGAATGGCGAGCGCTCGCAGCTTACCCAGGCCGCCGCGGCCTTGCAGTCCGGTGAAGCGGACAAGGCGCTGGCGATTTTGAGTCCGCTTGCCCAACCCGGCGGCGAGGCTGTAACCTATAACCTCAAATGCCGCGTGGAATACTCGCTGGAGCAGTGGGATCAAGCCGCGAATGACTGCAAGCAGGCGGTCAAGCTCGACGGACGAAGCTCGGACGATCATCTATGGCTGGCCCGCGCTCTGGGCGCGCAGGCCAGCCGCGCGTCGTTTCTGAGTGCGTACAAGCTGGCCAAACGGGTGTACGCCGAGATGGAAGAGGCCGTCCGGTTGGATCCACGCAGCGCAGAGGCGCTGGCCGACCTGGGCGAGTATTATTACACCGCGCCGGGGGTGGTGGGCGGAGGCATCGATAAGGCTGAGGGAGTGGCCGCGCAAATGGACAGAATCGACCCCATCCGCGCTCATGAACTGCGAGGCCATATCGCCGAGCAGAAAAAGGACTACGGCACGGCCGAGCGGGAGTACAAGCAGACTCTCGCGGCCTCGGCGCATCCCGCCTTCCAGTGGATGACACTGGCCGGCTTCTATCGCAGGCGAGAGAGCTGGACGGAGATGGAAGCCGCCGTGCGCAGCGGCCAGAATGCCGCGGAACGGGACAAGCGCGCCGCCGTGGCGCTCTATAGCGGGGCTGCGCTGCTGATCCAAACCAAGGGCGACCCGGAGCGAGCGGCCAAAATGCTGGAGGAGTATCTTGCCGCCAGCGTGAAGTCCGAGGATGCGCCGGCGTTTGTGGCGCACACCTGGCTGGCCCGGTTAAAGCAGCAGTCTGGTGACGCGGTGGCAGCTGGGCGGGAACGGGCGGCTGCGCTGGCCCTGGCGCATGAGTACAAGCCGGCCCTGGATTTGAAATGATAGAGAATAAGAAAGATTGAAGGTCAGAGTACCCGTGAAGAGCCGGAACAATCCGTTGAAGGGCTGGGCGTCCGTTCTTCTGGGAGCGGCATTGGCTTCTGCGCCCGCGCTGCTTCCGGCGCAGGTTTCACTGACGACGGTCGTGGATCTGGCGCAGCGCAACTCCAGCGCCGTCAAGCTGGCCGAGGCCGATCTGCAGAAGGCGCAGGCGGCATTGGCGCAGACCCAGGACGCTTTTGTGCCCAGCCTGACCTTCGGCTCGGGGCTTCCGGCATTTCATACGATTGGCTTCATGCCGGGGGTGCCAGCAACATTCAGCGGCACTGTACAGTCGATGGCGTTCAGCCTTTCTCAAAACCAGTACATCGGAGCCGCACGCTTTGGAATCAAGGCCGCTTCGCTCAACCTGAAGGACGCCCTTGAACAGGTGGCGCTGGATGCCTCGACGGCCTACATCGAGCTGGAAACAGTCAACCGCGAACTGGACTCCACGCGCCAGCAGGAGGCCTATGCGGGACGGCTGGTTGGGATCGAGCAGCAGCGCGCCGAGGCAGGCGTCGACCCGTTAAGCGAGCTGTTGCAGGCCCAGTTGACGGCGGCTCAACTCAAGCTCAAACGCCTGCATCTGGAGACGCGCGCCTGTACGCTCAACAAACACCTTGCTGTACTGACTGGATTGCCGGCCGGCTCGATCACTACCGATCCCTCCAGCATTCCTGAGATACCCGCACTGAAGGCCGAGGATGCTCCACGAACCACATTCGGCCTTCAGTCCGCGCTGATGTTTGCAAACTCCAAGCATAGGATAGCGCGGGGAGATCGAATGAGCGAGTATTTGCCAGAGATCAGCTTCAACGCACAATACAGTTCGACCACCGATATTCTGAATGTGCTGAATACAGTCGATGAGTACTATAAAAAGAATATTCCACCGGTCAACTTCAGTTCCGGATTTCAGATTGAGTTTCCGCTCTTCGACATGAGCCGCCGCGCCAAGGCCAAAGAGTCGGCCGCCGAAGCGCTGCGCGCCACGGTCGAAGTCGAGCAGGCCCAGCGGCAGAACGAAGTGCAGATCGCGGAGTTGACCGGAAGCCTGCGCGAGTTGGATACTTTGGCGGAGATTGCAAGTCTAAAACAGCAGATCGCCCACGAGCAGTTGCAGTCCGTACTGGCACAACTCGAACTCGGCAACGGCTCAGGAAACGGACCCGGCGCGACGCCGCAACTCACTCCCAAGGCGGAGCAACTGGCCCGCATCGATGAACGCCAGAAATTCCAGGACTCGCTCGACGCGGGGCTCGAACTCAGCAAGGCGCGGCTCAGCCTGCTGCGCGCCCTCGGCCACATGGAAGACTGGCTGCAAGAGCTGCACGCAAAGTAAGCCCTGAAAGACGGCGGAAGACCCTGCCGAAACCTGAGAAAACTGCCGAATGTTAGAATGAAAGGGATGACTATGCCCCTGAAGACACTTTTGCTGAATCCGCCCTCGTTCGAGAACTTTGACGGTGGCGCGAGCTCGCGCTGGCCGGCAACGCGCGAGATTGAGTCCTACTGGTACCCCGTCTGGCTCACCTATCCGGCCGGATTGCTGGAAGGTTCGCGCGTGCTGGATGCTTCCCCGCATCACGTCTCGCCGGAAGAAACCATCAAAATCTGCAAGGACTATGAGTTTCTGGTGCTGTTCACCTCCACCATGGGCTGGAAGAGCGACCAGCTTCTTGCCCAGGCCATCAAGGCGGCCCATCCCACGATGCGCATTGCCTTTGTAGGGCCGCCGGTGACCACGGACCCCGATCGCGCCCTGAACGAGTGTTCGGCGCTGGACTTTATCTGCCGCCGCGAGTTCGATTTTTCCGTGGTCGAGTTCGCCCAGGGCAAGCCGCTCAACGAGATTCTCGGCATCAGCTACAAGCTCGACGGCAAGATCGTCCACAACCCCGACCGCCCGCAGGTGGAAGACCTGGACGCGATGCCCTGGGCCACCAAAATCTACAAGCGCGACCTGGACGTGACGCGCTACAGCGTGCCCTTCCTGCTGCATCCTTTTATCGCGCTGTACTCCACGCGCGGCTGCCCGGCGCAGTGCACCTTCTGCCTGTGGCCGCAGACGCTGAGCGGTCACGCCTGGCGCAAGCGGTCTACCGATGACGTTGCCGCCGAACTGGCCTGGGCCAAAGCGAACTTCCCCGATGTGAAGGAGTTCTTCTTCGACGACGACACCTTCAACATTCAGGGGCCGCGGACGATTGAACTCTGCGAGAAACTGAAGCCGCTGGGCCTGACCTGGAGCTGCACTTCGCGCGTGACCACCGACCGCAAGACCCTGCAAGCTATGAAAGAGGCCGGCTGCCGGCTGCTGATCGTGGGCTTCGAGTCCGGCGACCCGCAGATTCTCAAAAACGTCAAGAAGGGCGCCACCGTGGAGCGCGCGCGCGCCTTCGCCAAGGATTGCCACGACCTGGGTCTCTGCATCCATGCCGACTTCATTCTCGGCCTGCCCGGCGAGACCAAAGAGTCCATCCGCAACACCATCAACTTCGCCAAGAAACTGGATTGCGAGACCATTCAGGTTAGTATCGCCCACGCCTTTCCGGGGACGGAGTTTTACGATTACGCCAAGGCCAACGGTTTCATCGTGAACGCTCAGTCCATGAGCGATGAGGGCGGCCACCAGATGGCACACATCGAGTATCCCGGACTGCCCACGGATTACGTGCTGGAGATGGTGCACCGCTTCTACGATGAGTACTACTTCCGGCCCAAGGCCGCCTTCCGGGTGGTTTGGAAGGCCTTTGTAAATCGCGATCTGCCCCGGCTTTATGTCGAGGCCAAGTCCTTCCTCAAGCTGCGCGCGCAGCGCAACAAGATGGTGAAGGATGCTCGCAGCAAGCCGGCCGCGCCACCCGCTGTTGCGAGCGTATAGATTTCTTGCATTGGTACTGTCATTCTGAGCGGAGCACAGCGGAGTCGAAGAACCTGCGTTTCGTTCTCTGGCCTTTCATCAATGCTCCGTGCCCCATCCTTCGCGTTCTTTGCGAAGGGTGGGAGTCCGCAACCCCGAAGCAGAGTCCACTCGTCAGGACCGAATCACCGATGGCTCACGCAAGACTTTCGCCGCGACAATACATCATCCTGGGACTGGTTTCCGTCTGCACTCCGCTGGGCGACTCCTGCCTCTCGCGCGGCATGAGACCTCTGCCGGAGATCACGCTGGCCCATCCCGCCACGCTCATCGCGGCGGTCTTCACGCCCTGGATTGTTCTGGGCATCGCGCTGCTCATCGGGTACTTCGCCAGCTATCTGACCGCACTTTCATGGGCCGATCTCACTTTTGTGATGCCCGCGGCCGGTCTTGGCAATGTGGTCATCGCGCTGCTCGCGCGTTTCTGGCTGCATGATTCGATCTCGTTGGAGCGCTGGGCGGGTATTGTGCTGATCACCGTGGGCGTCGGATTCGTCGCGCAAGGGCCGTCGCTGACAATTAAACCGGAGGCGAATGCGCCCGTCCTTGCCACGGCAGCGGGACCCGCATTGGGGAAGGAGCAGGCGCAATGAATCTTCCCATCCCAATTCCACAACCCGGCTTCTGGGCCGCCGCCGCGATGATCGCCGCCATCGTACTCGCCTCCACCGCCGGCGAAGTGCTGACCGCCGCGGCGATGAAGTCCATCGGCGACCTGGATGAGATTCGCGCGCACTCCGGCCTCATGGGCGCGATTCGAGCTGTCCTCACCTGCCCGCTCTTCTTTACCGGTGTGGGATTTCTGGCGCTGGCCTTCTTCTCGCTGCTCTTCTCGCTGAACCACCTGCCCGTGAGCCTGGTCGCGCCCGCCTCGGCCTCGCTGACGCTGGTCACCAACGCCATCGCTGCCAAGCTCTTTCTGCACGAGAATGTCGATCGCCGCCGCTGGACCGCCGCCGTGCTGGTCTGCATCGGAGTCTATTTGCTGGCACACTGAAAAACAGGGAACTGGGAATAGAAAACAAATCCAGCCGAATGAATTCCGTGCCCCATCCATTCGCGTTTTCTGGCGAATGGGTGGGAGATCACGAACCCGTAAAGCAGTCGGCAATCACCGAGAAAACCGCATGAATCCTTGCGGCTTCATGTCGGGCTCAAAGCAGCGCAGCGGAATCTCCGCGCTCAAGCCGAGCGCCTCAGCGGCCAGATGTCCCGACCGCGCCGCGCTTTCCATTGTTGAGGGCCAGCCGGTCGCCGTCCAGTCGCCTGCCAAAAACAGGTGCGGCCATGGCGAAGCCGAACCGGGCCGCGCCGAGTCGATCCCCGGAGGCACGCCGAAGGTGGCGTGCATTTCTTTGACCAGCGCAGTCTTCAAGAGCTTTGCTTCACCAACTCGCGGGAAGAACTCCGCCAGCTCGCGGAGCGCCTGCTGAATTGCGGCTTCGCGCGGCAACGCGGCAAAGGCGCGCGTGGCGCTGACAACTAACTCAATGTAATGCCCGCCGCGTTGTTGCAGCTTCGACTGGTTGTACATCCAGTGAATCTCGCGGTCCAGCAGCACCGCGTGTTCCAACTCGGTAATCTCGCGGTCAAACCACAGATGCACGCTGCAAATCGGCCAATGCCCGTGGCGCTCAAGCAGCCGCTCCAGCTTCTCCTTGCCTTGCTCAGCGGGCAGGTACGGCAATAACTTTTGCATTGCCTCAAACGGCAGAGCCTGAATCACGAACTCCGAAATCAACTCGCCGGTACGCGTGCGAATCAGCCACTTGTTTGAGGCTTCATTCCATGCCGCGCCTTCGACGTGCGTGTTCAACAGCACACTGCCGCCGCGCTGCTCAAGAAACGAAGTCACATTCGTGTATAACTCGCTCAGTGGAACCGTGCTAATCCCCATGCTGCCCGCCTGCGCCGAGTTCAGAAACAGCTCGCGAATGACTTTGGCTGCATAAGGCACGGCGATCGTATCAATCTCCGCATTCAAAGCGCTAGCAATCACCAGCCGCCAGAAGCGATTGATTGCGCCTTCAGTCTGCTTGTGGCGGCGCAGCCAGGCGCCGAGCGACTCGCGTGAATCAACGAGCGCCTCCGGCTTCATCATTGCTCGCATCGCACGGCCCAGCGCGAGTTTATCGGCGAGCGTAAAGGCTTTCGCATTCATGAAACTTGGCGCGCTGTGCAAGGGCGCGGGCAGTCTGAACGGACCGAACTCAAAAGGTCCCAGCCGCGACCTACGCCCGCCCGGCTCAATCATCGTCATCTCGCTGGTCCAGTGGATGCGCTGCGCGACGCCGATACGGCGATAGAAGCCTTGCAGATTCGTGCAGCAACCGAAGAGCACGTGCTGGCAGTTGTCGATGACCTCGTTGACGCCGGGATGCAGATAGGAACTGGCGCGCCCGCCCAGGTAGCCGCGCCGCTCGACCAGTTGCACGCGAAAGCCGGCCTCGGCCAGGGCGCAAGCCGCGCTCATCCCGGCCACGCCCGCTCCGATCACGGTAACAGTCTTATACGGATTTTGTTGCAAACCGGTCAAATGCTCTTCCATTCCAATGCGAGTGAATCAACCAACTAACCGCGCCCAGCCCATGCGTGTTAGGCCTACAGCCATAATGAAGAGCTTTTGCAGCATGGGAACGCTGGCGCGCTGCGAAAAGACATCAAACTCCGCGCGTTCGATGCGTTTGAGCAGTTCATGATAAATCGCAACCAGCACCCACAGCGCGGGGCGGCTCTCGCGGTCGATCAACGGCAGCAACTCCTGCGCCGACTTGTAATACTCTTCGGCGCGTTGGGCGATGGACGCGAGCAGCGCACGCTCGTTGGCCGTGGGCGGCGTGCCGGATGCGCGGTGCAGCAGCGAGTCCAACGAAACACTGTGGGCTGCTAAATCTTCCAACGGCAGATAGACGCGATTGCGAGTAGCATCCTCGGCCACGTCGCGCAGAATGTTAGTGAGTTGGAAGGCGATGCCGGTCTCTTCGGCGAGCTTCTCGGCTCGGGGGTCCGAGTAGCCGAAGATGCGAATGCAGACCAGTCCCACAACCGAGGCTACGAGATAACAATAGCGATATAAGTCGGCAAAGGTGGCATAGGTGTCAGCTTCCTGGACTCCCACCCTTTCCGCAGAGGGCGCGGAAAGGATGGGGCACGGAGCTTCATGTTCACCCCGCTTTGCACCACCTAAAGAAACCGCAGGTCCTTCGACTCGCTGCGCTCGCTCAGGATGACAGTC
>Ga0326727_10005570_pt1 | contig 35801 bp, 33 predicted proteins | sample MB2enrmetagenome_FD_207643 | JGI IMG/M metagenome (GOLD analysis project Ga0326727, IMG submission 207643) | Lab enriched peat soil microbial communities from McLean, Ithaca, NY, United States - MB29MY | ecosystem: Environmental > Terrestrial > Soil > Wetlands > Peat | place: USA: New York...
GCAGCGTGCAAAACCATGGACTTCGGCAGAACGAATGCAAAAGCGGGAGGTATACTCCCGGAATTCTCAAAGTCTACTGCCACCCCGGCAGAGCCGGGGGATCTCCTTTTTGAATTAGGAAGTAGAGTCAGATCAAGAGAATACCGCTGCTGCCAAAGCGGGCTTTCATCGTAATGAGCAAGGATGTAGTCTCTTACGAGGTGATTTGGATAATCCGTCATTCCGGGATAATCGACGATCCATATTGGAATCAAGCAGATGACTAGTACTAAAAGAAGCGCGATATAGTAGATTCTAAATCCTGAGATAGAGCCCATCCAAGCATCGAATGCTCGAGTGAAATGGGAGGGCTCCGGAAGCAACTGCACGTACCAAGTTTCCTTGGCGCCAGGAAGTTTCATCACTGCAAATCTCCTTTTCCAATACCGTGTCGCTTGACTCGGGTGGCGCAGTCAGGCCAGCTGGACCCACTCCAACGATGATTCCAGTGTCCCGTTTCATTTCGATTCGAACGATCCTTTCCGCGTGGTTGCGCGGATTAGCGCAAGCAGCGACATCGGCATCTCGATGTGTGTAGGGCACTTCACCCGCCGGTCGTTCACGCTTCCGTCGCTGCGGCCGTCGCCGGATTCGGGCCCGATGCCGGCGGCCGGCTTTCCCCCCTCCGCAGGATCCAGAGCAAGGCGAAGAGTACGACCAAGGCGATCGCGAAGAAAATGATGCCTCCCTGGTGGTGAAATCTGCCTGTGATGAATACGGGATCGACCCGAGTTCCCAGCATCGCAATCGCAAAAATGCGGAGTGCGTTTTTTGCGACCGACAGCGGAACTGCTAGACCGATTAGCAGTGCCTTTCGCCATGGTGAGCGCAGCACAAGCTGAGCCAGCACCATGGTCGTGACCAGCAACATCGAACTGGATCGAATGCTGCTGCACTCTTGCGCGACCTGGAGCGTCAGGCCAGGAATGGTCAGCAGCACGCCATCTTGTGCCACGGGAACGCCGCATACCGCAAAAAGCAAATGCGCTGCCCAGGCGGACCCGTGTTGCAAAATAGCCACAACCACGTCTATTGCGGGCTGTGGAAGCGGGACCAGACCGAACAAGAAGAGCAAGGGAAATGAAACCGCTTCCGCAGCGCGTGAGCCAAAGCAAAGAACAAATGCCCCAATCCACCACAACACAAGCGCAAACATCCGCATCGTGAGTGTCGTATCGGAAGGCCACCAGCCTGACGAGACTTGCACGAAACACGCCATCAATGCCGCGGCCGCAAGAAGAGCAAGACCGGTGCGAACACCTCTGCTGCGCAGCGGTAGTACCAATCGCCACTCTAGAAAGACCAGAGCTGCGCTTAGGGGAGCGATCAGGAGCATGTAAGTGTATTGATCGTTGCGCGAGGCCAGTGCGAACGTGTCGAGCAAGGGGCGCCACCCAACCAGCAGTGAAAGGGCGCCTAACAGGGCAAGGCCTGCGAAAGGTTTCACTAGTTTGGCCACCGGCTGCTGTGCTCCTAACTCAACTTTGCATGCATGTTGCGAGAAACTCTGCGGACGCTGTTGGTCATCCCTGATGGGCCGGAGCTGGGTGACCAACAGAGCGAGAACTCCGTTCGGGCCAGCCACCTCGCCGCGGATTGGCCAGTTCGTAGGTCAGTTTCCCGTCCACCAACTTCGCAAACGCCAACACGGCGCGCTCCGCGCCCTCGCCGACTATCTGCCAGGATTCACCGTCTTTGACTACCGACATCCTGCTCCGATCGCGCCACCACTTGTCGATTTCGGCGGGAAGAGCAAACCAGAGGACCTCGCGTCTGCGCATCTCGGTCAGCAGGGCAAGCAAGGTCTTGTACAGTGCCTGCGGTTCAGACTCGGTAATGTAATCAGGATGAACGATAAAGCTCGCCAAACCGTTCTTGGCAAGGATCATTTCGGTCTGCTTCTCCCACAAGTCGATCGACCGCTCGTTTAGCACGTGAAACAAAGTGTAATCCTGCGTGGTAGTAACCGGAAGTTCCAGCAAGTCTCCGATAAAGTACGGCATCACAGTGCAGCAGCCGCCCCTTTGCGGATCCAGATGTGCGACGTTCGGGATTGACATGTCGAAGCAGAAATCAAGATCCACAAACCACTCCGGCTTGCGATACAGCACAGCGGAGCGGTAGCCTTTCGCTCCGTACTCCCGGCCATACCGATTTATCCGAGCGGCGCGAAGCCGGAACTCTTCCCGCTCATCGAACAAGCGGCCATCATGATTCAGATCCTGCACACACACCTCGAATCCGCGGTCGCGCAATCCACCCAGGATTTCGGGAGTAACCGAATACCTCCCCTCCGGAACGATCTGAAAGGACGCCCTGATTCCGTAAGAATCGTCGATGTCCATCAGTTGCGCGCAGAATTCCAGTCCCTTCTTACTTTCCACATCGTGCGTCATCGAGATGCAGCCACAAGCCCCGGCCGGCCAAAACCATATGAAAGGAATGCAATCGACGCCGCCGGCTCGCAACGAGAGCGTCAGCAGATTCTCGCAAATGCTTTCAACGGTGGTGTCAACGGGCCATTGGGGGAACTTTTTCTTCTCCCAGTTTACTGCGCGAAGCCTCTGGATGTACTTGCGAAGCCGGCTGCTCGTAAAGGGCCGAAGCCGGTAGTAGATACGCCTTAATGTGTTTTCGCAACCGGCTAAGTGGCTGGCCGCGTAGCGCTCTAACCGAAGATTATCTATCACTTCATCTGGATCGAATGGCAGCACAAGCTGTGCCCCATTAAATGAAACGCAGGATAGCGAGTCGCGAAGAGCAGAACTCGGTTCTGTTTGTGATATGCCATTGAGAGCGTGGCCGTAACACGTCGTTCCAGCCCCGAATCTGAAGTATCCCGACTTTAAAGATAATGCTCCACCCAGGCGAAAGTCGAAGAATCCATCCGGGCAGCGATACCGCTCACGCACGGCTTGAGTTAGGATGCACTCGCCATTCGCCTCGGCTTGGGACATTGCATTGTACGTTTTGCTCACCGTGCTCTCTCGCCAACGTCAACCGCCTCACCTTTGGCGCATCTGGAGTAATCGGACTCTAACCGATGTGCCGGTACAGAAGTTGGCCCATTCTGGATGATAGTGCGCCGGGCAATACCGAGAACAGCCGCCGGGTTCCAGGTAGATACGACCTTAAGGCGTCTTTTCCTCCGGCACTCTCTGTATAGCGAAGATAAGTGATTTTCTTGCGGGTAGTCCCCAACCTGTCTTTGAACTCGATTAGCCCCTCGTTATCCAGATCAGTTCGGCCAAAGTCGATCTGCTCCGCACCCGCACACTTGCTCTCTTCAATTAACTTCCAAAAGAGAAGCGGCATACCGGCCAGATGATGGAACCTTTCGTCCGAGCATCCATATTTGTACACTACCGTTCGGCGGTGGCGCAGGGTAAAGATCGCCGCAATGGGATTGTCATCCTTGCGGACCACCCGAATCTCTGCGTTGGGGCTCATGCAGGCGATGACGTTCCGGAACCAGGCTCGGGGCTGTGGGAGAAGCCGGTGACGCCTTCTGGTGATGGTAAGCAGCCAGTAGAAGTCGTCGAGAAGGCCTTGGGAGGAGCCCTTCTCGTACGAAAGCTGCTCGCGTTCCGCTCGCCGGATGCGGCGCTGCAGGCAATTCTTGTGCAGGTTGCGGAAGATCTGCCCGATCGGCGCCGTCAGGTCGAGAGCATGAAACCAGAAGGATTGGCTCGCTCTTAGCGGACTGCCCGACGGCTGCTCCCAGGAAAGTGGCCGAAGCTCGATGTATTTCCAGTTGTGCTGACGGCACTCCGTTCGCATCCATTCTGTAAACTCGAATGAATCGCTGGTCTCATCCAGCAAGGGCTCAGTATGATCCGAGAAAGGTAATGAAACCAGCCTGTTTCCGGTAATCCAACTTTTCACCTCGCAGAAAACGACTCCATCCGGCAACCTCGCTCCTGGGGGTGCGCTGGTCAGTACCAAGGGACGATAGCCGTAGCTTCTGGAAAGAGCCTTGAGCCAGCCGCGTTGGTGAAACACCGATGACCTGGGATGGTTCGCAACCAATTCAACCCAGCGGCAGTCCTGCAACGGGTCTAAATGGTAAAGGTGCATTGAATGGGGACTTGGGTGAACCGGTGAGCGCAGGCTTGTGGCCTGCCGTTTCTTTGCAGTTGACACTGCCGGTGCGCTCTATACCGTCGTTCATGCACCTGCTTGGTGTATACCGATTGTGCGCAGTTGAAGCCGGGCATTGGCGATAGCGTCCATGTCGACAGACATGCACTCTTCGATACCCAGATCGGCGGGAATGAACCTCACCTTCCTGTCCAAGGATCGCTCAATAAACGCGAAGGCATACCTGTCTATGGTCGCATTCAGAATCGCCCCCACCGTAGTCGTCCGAGTATGGACTGACGTCCGTGCCCCCTCCGGCAAGCCCAAGACGTAGCGGCGCCCTGCTTCGAATCTTGTTTGCGGGCTTCACGGCTGCCGTGAAATAGATATCCGAATGAACGTCCTTGTCCGATCTCTGCATAGTTGTTCTCGCCGGTTCTCTGATTCAAGTGTGTTGGCAGTATGGCCCGGTGAGCCATGAAGCGAGCCCGCAGCATTGGCCAGGATATAGGAAAGTGGGAGGCGCTTCTCGCTTGCCACTCTTCGTGCTCGAGAAGCTTTCCGTTCAGAAGCGCTTATTGCCCAAAGTCCTGATAAGACTTCGTCCTGGCAGTATTGTAGCGAACCCGCTACGCCCGACCAATGCCGGGACCTCCTAAAGTAAATCAAATGTCTCACCGGAGCTTGCCAGTGAAGCACGCGACCGTCTGTATCGGCGAACGCTGGATCAGTTATAACGGGGCTGCCGATCATGAAGTCGAGACGAACAACCTCGACAGACTTGCAAAAGCGGTGGCACCTTCTGCCTCACTACCCCCTGCGGAAAATCCTAATCGCCTTTGATCGATTCCCGGGGCTCTTGGACGGACGAAGACATCCTCCCCTTGGAATAGGCCCGCGCATAAGCCGCTATCAGATCCTTGACGCTCATTTCCCATGCCAATTCTGTCTCGACTCTTCTGCGCCCAATCTCGCCTCTTCTCGTTCTCTCTTCCGGATGTTCAAGCAACCAGATTATCTTGTCCGCAAAATCGCCCGCCATGCCGCGCTTGTCGGCATACAAACTCGCCTCCCCGGCGCTAAACCGCCCTTCCTTTAGATCGAATTGCACGATGGGCTTGCTCAAAGCCATGTATTCCATGATCTTGATCATGGTTGAAATGTCGTTCATTTCGCACGGCTTGTCAGGGTTGACGCACACATCGGCTGTCGAAAGAATCTCCAAAAGTTGTTGAAATGGCACCCTTCCAGTGAAGTTGACGATGTCGTCAAGTCCCTTGTCTCTTGTCATCTGACGCAGTCCAGCCAGCCCCGGCCCACCGCCAACACACGTAAAATGGATGTCGCTGCGTCCCAAGTTCTTGACGTGAAGTGCAACATCCAGAAGAATGTCGAGACCCTCTTGGATGCTCATATTCCCCACATACCCGACCAGGAATGGCTTCCCGTATTTCATGGCCGGGACCGGATCGACAGCCCTGAAAACCTCGGGGTCGGGGCCATTGCGAACCACAAAGACGTCCTCCGGATGGTGCTTGCCTCGTGTGATCGCGAGTTCCCTGTAGCTGTTGTTTGTGGCAATTACCACGTCTGCGAAGAAATAGGTCAGCCTTTCCAGCACTACTTGCGCCTTGTAACAAGCGCCTTTCCATTCGTACTTTGAAAGGTATAGCTCCGGACACGCATCGTGATGATCGAAGATGTACATTACCCCAAAGATCTTGAACGGAAGGGCTACCAGAAAAATGTCGTCGGGAGGGTTGCAGCCTTGGATAACCTCAAAGCCTCGCCTCAGATAAATCCACCATGAGAAGAGTATCTCCCAGAACAACGCGCACGAAAACTCCCAGACATAACCCAGACGGTTGTTTCTCTCCCGTGGAATTGGATGTCGGTAGATATGGATCCCCTCAAGACACTCGTATCCCTTCTCGTAGCCTTTCCCCTTTGGACACAAGACCGCCACCTCGTAGCCGTTCTGGTGCAGGCAGGTTGCCTCCTTCCACACGCGGCCATCAAAGGGGACCGGCAAATTCTCGACAACAATAAGAACCTTTCTCTTCACGACTTGCTTCCTGGGGACGCCAATAAGCGGTACAATCCGCTCAACGCACACATCATGGTGGCCTGTCCCCAATGCAACGTGGGGGTCTTGTTAACCAGCCAGCGGGAGTAGCGGCGATAATAAAAATATCCGGTTCGGTCCTGCATATTAGCAATCGTCCATTGCGCGACTTTCAATGCAAGTTGCTGGGCTCCAGGATCGCGATCGGAGAAGAACACAAGCGTGTCGATTGCCTGGGATGAACATTGGATATCGAGAGGGAGCGTCCGATGGTCGTAGTACCTTGGCGTTCCGTCCGGCAGGAAGAACGTCTTCTTCCAGAAACTGTATCCATTTTGTAGGTTATCCTCGAACCGGCGATCCCCTGTGCTCTGGCTGTACTGATTGAAGCTGTCAAGGACATAACCGGTATGGAAGTTGTCCACCCAGTGATGATTCGCCCTTTCTCCGTAGTACCACGAACCGTCTGCACGTTGATGCTGCGCCGTGTATTGCATGGACTTCTGCGCCAGCGCACGATAAGACTCATTACCAGTGTGAGAATAGGTTCGAGCAAGAAGGCTGCCGCCAAGCGTGTTTGAGTTATGAACCCAGCAATCGGGACCTGGAATATAGTTGATGCAGACCCCCTCCCCGTCTGCATAGGTTCTTAGGTCGCGCACAATATGTTCGCAGATGCTGACCGCGGTTTGCAGGTACTCCTCGTTCCCGAAATGCTCATATCCATCCAGGAACGCGTGCCCAATCACCGATGTCCACACCACAGTCGGCACACCCTCCGGGATGAAAAGCACGCGAGAGTCGTAGTCGAAGTGATTGCCCCAGCAAGCGCCGGAGTACCCGGGAGACTGGTGGTCCATCAACCACTGCAGGGCGAACTTGGCCTTTTCGGCCCAGATCGGATCTCCCGTTGCCTGGTGAAGCCGAATGAAACCCCGTGCCAGGTAACCCATGCCTTTGCTCGAACGGCTCCGTTCAATTCCGAGCAGCGGGCGGAGGTTCAGTGGGAAGCGGCGAACACCTTGCAGGAGTATGATGCGCAGTAACTTCTTCTCAAAGGTCAGCGGACGCAAGAACCTCGCGTTGAGGCCATCGAAAGTGTCGTAGCCGCGATAGTCGTTCCTTTCCAGCCAGCCAGAGAGGCGGAGTATTGAGTCATGAATCTCCGCCTTCGCAGCACCTTCTCCTTCAGTAGCTTCGAACTGCCTGCCAACAGACGCCGTGGTACTTATCACTCCCGCTCCTTTGATTGCCGATGCGCACAAATTCAATCAGATGCCGGTCCTCGCTACGTCGCGTCAGAACATCGTCAGGTCAAGATCCTTGTGCCAGGATACCGCGGTTTGCAATCGTTCCAGAGCAGCGCCTACACTCTGCACCATGAGCCTAGATGTTTGCGGAATGTGACCGGGAATGAAGTCCCGCTTGGCGCCCACCAAGCTGGCGATGTTTACGCTTTTGCCATAGATGCGTGGGCAGTAGACTTTGCCAATAAGTCGATCAATGACTTCGATCATTGTGCTCTCACGAAGATCGTCCCTCTCAGCCTTGAAGCTGAACCCGAAACACCAACCCTCGCGCAAGAATTCAGGGTTGGTGGAGACGCGAAAGTCGGCCTCTGCCCTTTTCCAGAGAATTCTTCCAATGTCGGAGACACCACCTTGTGCATCGTGCTTGGCAGAATCGTGCTCCGTATGACAACCATGTGGCGCGTGGTCTTGCCTTTGAGCGCCTCGCCGATCTGCTCACAAATCCGCCGCGTGTACCGCAAGTCGAGATTGTCGTCGGTCTCGCTCGGTGCGCCGACGCGAACGATGGACAGTTCCGCTGGTGAATCGCCTGGCAGGAGTCCTCGGTGGCGCGCAATCTGCCGGCTCTGGCAATGGCTGCGATGACTTCGCCAATATCAGCCTCAATGATGGGAGATTGGCCATTGTCGATCTGATCGACTCTTGTCTGAACCGGGTCGACGCCGGTGACTTGAAGTCCATCCTGTGCGAGACACCCGGCACAAACCGCTCCGACGTAATCCAAGCCGAAGACGCTGACCTTCAGAGTATTGTCCCTCCGAATCCGTTCGCAGGTCTCAACCTGCCTGTTTCAGCCCGTAGCCGCCGTGCTGGATGCCCTGCGGGCTGTTTCATTTCTGTTCTCAAACGGCTTCGGCGGCCGTTCTCGTGACCTTCCGCGACGGAGCCAACTCGCGTAGAAGGCCGACAAGCCGGCGCAGCGGCGCCAAGCCTCCATGAAAAAGGATGACGGTGCCCAAATAAAGCGCAAGAAACAGCATTGAAATGACGATGATTGCCCTTAGTGCGGCACTCGTGCTTGAAGGGATGTCCGAGAAGGGTGTGCCTCGGATGATCGCGGCAGTTGCTAAGCCCGCCACCAGCGCCGCGGCGGCGTACCTCCAGATAGCGGTAATCAAGGTTGAGACACCAATCCCGAGGGGTCGCCCCGCATACCAGAAACCGGGAAGCAAAAGTATCCAATAGGAAATAGTCCATGCCGCGGCGACTCCCGCAGGCCCCCGAGACAGCGCCGCCAGGAATAAGGAGACGGTTAAAACTAACTCCACAAGACTCCAGCGAAGCCAGCGCCCCGGCTTCCCGATGGAAAGATGGATCCAGCCAACCGTGCTGCACAGCAGCATGGCGCCGATTCCGGGTCCGAATAGCTGGAAGATTCTGCCGGATTCCGACCATTTTGCTCCCAGCACCAGCCTCACAACATCCCTGCCAACCAAGGTGAGATCGGCGCTCATTGCCATGCCGGCGAACGCAATCATTCCAAGCGAGCCGGCAAGGTACCGCCGGAAGCGAGCATGATCTTGATTCAGCCGGCTCAAGGATGCCAAGGCGATATTGTGGAGCGGCGCAGTGAGCTGGCTGGCTGTAAGCGCAAACAGATCGTAGGCCTTTTTGTAGAATCCAAGGGCTACCGCATTGAACTGCCAGCCAACCAGCAGGTTGTCGATATTCTGACGTGTGTAGCCGAGGCTGAACTGCCCGTAGACTTTCGCCGCGAAGCGGACCATGGCGCCTGTCTTGCCCGTCCGCCGCGGCAAACTCGGAATCCATCGGCAAAGCCACCAAGCCCCGATCACTACGCTGGACTGTTGCGCAACGATCCCAGCCACCAGCGCCCAGTATCCCCAACCCTTTAAGGCCAGCAGGATTGCAACAGCTGTATTGACCGCACGACCGACGACGTCGTTGGTGGAAGTTGCCGCAAAGCGCATGGCTCGCTTAAGGAGTGCTATGTGTATGACGGAGGCGGACTGAATGAAGATCCCCAGCGACATACCGGCGGCGACGTTCACCACCAAAGGATTATGGTAGAACCGCGCAAGCACCGTCCCCGCCGCGGCAAATGCGATGGCCACAGCCAGCCCAGCGCCTGAATTGAGCCAGAACAAATTGCTGGCGGTGTAACGGTCTATCGCCTCAAACTGAATCACCGCCTCGGTAAATCCATTGGAGCCGAAGCTGACCAGGAGGAGGCTGAAGGTGGTGACCATGCCGACGACGCCGAAGTCGGCGGGCGTCAACAGCCGCGCCAGGATGACCGTGCTGATTACCTGGGCCGCAAGAGCCAGCCCCGAAGCCGAAATCGTCGCTGCAGCTCCACGAACAGCGACGCGCCTTAGTTGGTGGCTTCCCGCTCTTAAACGGAAGGCTCCGCTGGTGTCAAATGGGATCATTGCCTTGCCTGCGTTGAGCGGTCCAGAATCGGGTTGGTGCGCGTTGTCCTGAGATGGCTCACACACGAGATGCCAAAGTTTGTCGCGGTAGGTGTGCCGAGCCTACCCTCGAACGGCCTCTGAGGATGCCCGGCTGATCTCCCGGCTGAGGAGAAATTTGACGATCCGCTCGGCAGCGTGGCCATCACCATAAGGATTCGGACGGCTGGTCATCTGCTTGTATCGCGCGGGGTCGTCAAGGAGCGAAAAAACGGTGTTAACAATTGCCTTCGGATCTGTGCCCGTGAGGCATGCCGTGCCAGCAGCAATCGCTTCGGGACGTTCTGAAACATCGCGCATCACCAGAACGGGCTTACCAAGCGACGGTCCCTCCTCCTGAATCCCTCCCGAATCGGTAAGCAAGATGTATGCGCGCTGCATGCACGCCACAAAGGAGAGGTAGTCCAATGGAGCGAGGAGTCTGACGTTTGGTACCCCACCGAGAATCTCCTGCACTGGGGCTTGGACATTTGGATTCAGGTGAACGGGATAGACAACTAACACATCGTCTCGCCGTTCCGCGATGGCCCGAATCGCCTCACAGATTCGGCGAAACGGTGCACCAAAACTCTCCCTGCGATGAGCGGTCACTAAGATAATACGTAGCGCGTCGGTCGATTCTAAGCAATCAACTGCCAGGCCCGGCTCAGCTGCCAATCGAGCCTTGGTGTGTAACAAGGCATCAATGACTGTGTTTCCTGTCACGGATATGTTCTCCGGGTTGACCCCCTCCAGGAGCAAGTTGTCCCGCGAGAGCTCCGTGGGAGCAAAATGAAAGTCCGACAGGTGCGTGGTAAGGCGGCGGTTGATCTCTTCCGGAAAAGGATCGTTCTTTTTCCCCGTACGAAGGCCGGCTTCGATGTGGCCAACTGGGATATGCTGATAGTACGCCGCAAGCGAGGCAGCGAAAGTTGTGGTCGTATCCCCTTGCACGAGTATCAGATCCGGGCGTTCTTGCTGCAGAACTTGATCGAGCCTAGTCAAGCAGGCAGACGTCACTTCAGCGAGATTCTGCCCCGCCTTCATCACACCAAGGTCGTGGTCCGGTTGCAGGCTAAAAACTCGCAGCATCTGATCGACCATTTCCCGGTGTTGCCCGGTGACGCAAATTAGGGGCTCGAAGCGGGACCGATGTTTCTCCAATTCCAAAACCACCGGAGCCATTTTGATCACTTCAGGTCGAGTTCCGATGACGACTGTGATCTTTATCTTCCTATTTCGGCGAGTATTCAATTCTCTCCTCTTGCGATTCTGGAATCGTGAGTGGACTTAAACACTTGACCCGCGCCATCTTCGACCACGGTAGGTCCGGCTTCGCCCCCCCGCGCACAGCCCAATTCAGAACTTGCGTCGTACTCAAAGCCTTTGCATCCCAAGTCAGGCATTCTCGGGCGTAGGTCATTCCCTCCTTACGAAGTCTATCGAGACGTTCCCGATCGCCAGCGAGTGTGCTCAGAATGTCCCCCATCGCCGATACCACCGCCTCCTCATTGCTCGGGGGCACCTTGTACCCAACCTCTGGGTGGACGATGTCCCCGGGTCCGCCCCAGTCTAGGATCACCGGTACGGCGCCGCTTGCGAGAGCTTCGAAAACCACGCCACCACCACCCTCACGAATGGCGGGAAGCACCACTACATCCGATGACCGCAAGTGCTTGAGGACTTCTGCATGGCTGAGCCATCCAGGAAAGGTGACATTCTCCTCGATTCCAAGAGACCTTACGAGCGCTTTAAGGTTGTCTCCTTCCGAACCAGCGCCAATCACCATAAAGTGGGCCAAATTGCCACGTAGAACCGGTGCAGCTGCACGGAGACCTATGTAGCAGGCTTTTCGGCGACCAAAACCGCCAACGAAAATCAGCTTGAGTTTCGCGCCGAGCTCAGGACTGCGCGAATCAGCGCAACACAGTGAGCGGTCAATTCCGTTCTCCGGAATAAAGAATAACTTGTCGCCATACTCGGCAAATTCGGCACGCATATGAGACGCAGCAGCTATGATCGCTGCCGCGTGGCGATAGGTGGACCGGGCGAAAGGCACAAATCGGTATAGCCTTCGTATGCCAAAGGAGAATCCTATTTGTGTGTCCGGCTGGCTAAAGCCGGGAGCGGACCGCAAACCACCGTTCAACGGTCCGACCACAAACGGAATCGGCCCCTTGCGCAGGAAGAAAGCGAAGGGGCTCGGTATCGTTGGAGCCATCGGCGTGAGGCGCAGAACCACATCGAACTCACCCGCAAGAATGCGATGTCTTAACTGTCTCCACGCGCGCCATTCAACTGCGATAAAGAATGGATACTTGAAGGCGGTTAACATTTGACCGTCATAGTTATTTCGAAAGATCCAGCGAAAGCACCACGCATAAACGCGGTCCAGCAATCGTGTCCGAACCACCTCGATGCTACGGAATGGCGCTTTTGCGCGGCGCAGTGCGTCCTCAACGGACGAACGAGCGACTAATGTGACATCATGGAGCTTGGCGAGTGCTGCCGCATGAGAATAGGTGACAAAAGGAATGCTAACTTGCTCCGGATTACAGTCCGGCCCTAACACCAAAACACGTAGACGACTCATGGATTCTCCCGGTTAAAGCCGCACCCTTCGTTTGCCGGAGAGGCAGCATTCAGCACTGAGTTGATTTCATTCACTCCACTTTGCCCACTCTGTGACGAGCCGATTGTAACGAAATAAACAGGTCCTAAACTAAAGCCGGAACTATCGATCCCGGCTGTTTGCAGAGCGAGGCTTAAATAGGCATCCAATGCTCTCCTTATCCTGGAGCGCAGCTCCTTCGTCCGCCGCCAATAACCCGCCCGATCTGCCTCGCCGCTCTGACCCTGTCCGCGATAGTCCGCCCTCAGTCCAGTGCGGCCTGGAAAACTTCAGTGCACAGCCCCGGTAAGTCCTCGCGGCGGCGGATCATAGCAGGTCTGACCGCTAAATCTCAGAACACTCCCGGTCCCATCTGTGGGTCCGCCCATGGTCTTCAGATAGCAGTTCGCCGCAGGATTGAGATATACATGCCCTCCCACACCAGGGACGCTTCCACCCGTCACATCCGGCCCAATCGCAGGCCATGGAACCGATCCCCACCAGGACGGCTTGCTGCGAGTCCAAAAAGATGCGGGCAAAGCCTCGCTGGCTGGCACCGGATTGGCATATCCGTCTGTCAGGCCGCTCGGAACCTCACTGCTCGACCACTGTGTTCCTGCATGAACAACGTCATAGTTTCCCCAACGCATCAGAGAAGTGGTGACGTAAGGGTCGGCCAGCACGACCATGCCAGGTGCTGCGCCGTTCCCGGCGCCGAGGTCGTAGATCACCGCCCTCGCATTCACTCCGATATTCGAAGCGTATTTGGTGTGGTAAGGCGATCCACAATTCCCGGGGTAAAGAGAAGTCGTGTTATTGCAGCCAAGGACATTTCCAATGAAGTTTTCGAATCTGTTGTAGGAACTTAGCTGAACCGCCACCGTGCCTCCCGTCTTCCCGGATTCCCACCCAACAGCATAGTTACGAAAAGCCGTGTTGGCGCCGCCCGTACCATGAAATACGTCTTCCCCATAGCCCGCGGTGAGGTTCCCTTCGGACAGATTGTAAAGCGCCCCGGCATCGTGCCGCATGAAGAACGCCTGCATCATCCAGGTTGGATTCACATAGGAGTCGTGAATTGTGAAGTTGTAAGCAAACACCGATCCTAGCGACGGTCCGAGCATTATCGGGGCTGTCACCTGCTGAAAGATGTTGTTGATGACCAGGTTGTCGCTGGCGAGGAAGGACTCGACACCGTAACTTTGAGAAGCCGCATTCTGTGTGCCAAAAAAATAGCTGTTCTGCACCGAAATATGAGCTGCCTGCCAAAACCACACATGGCTGCGGTTTGGCTTTATCGAGCGCACATTGCTCACCCAACAGTTGAAGGCATTGAAAAACATCATTGCACTTTCGGTGGTTCTGCCTGCGGCGGTGCTGTCGATGGAGAGATCCTCGATTCCGGCGTTCTGCATGTTACTCGAAGGCCACCATGCGCCCGGAGATTGCAAAGAGTTCCACTTCAGACCGTACAGACCGGGAGTAATCGTGATCGAGAACGGCCCCACGCCTTTGCAGGCTGACTTGCAGCCGCTTACAACTCTTACAATTTGGGTGAGATTGCGGTCAACGTTCCCACCTTGCACGCAGGCGGCTGTACCCGCCCCCACGCTGCAGCGCCCCGGCGCTCCACCCTCCAAGGAACAGCCATCCGTCGCAGACATGTTGTCGCAAACAAGCATCCCAGTCTTATTCGAGATCGAAGGCGCGGATGGATTGTCGTTGACCTGATCGAGATAGATGTACTGCCCGTTGGCGATTCCCGCCGATCCAACTCCCGATAGTTGGATGGTTGTTGCGCCCTGGTTGTAGGTGTGATTGCAGGCTCCGCTGGAAGCCGTGCCGCAGAACGTCGCTGAACTCCCCCCACCGGGCCACGCTGAGGGCATCCCAGGCCAGATGTGGCTGGAGTCCTTGATACAAATCTGGCTACCTTCCCCATTGCAATTCAGACCCGCGCTGAAAACGAGAAAAGTCTTGTCAGGACCGGCCCCTCGCAAAGCGACGTTTGGAGCCATTACGACTCCGCCGGACAACAGATAAGTTCCAGCCTGAAGCAAGACATACGTCTTGGCCGGCGCCGAAGCAATCGCCGCGTTGATCTGTGCAACCGTGGCGGACGCCCCCGCGGCAGTCAGCTTTTGACACCCGGAACTAGCGCATTGCGGCCAGGTTGCACTGGGTATCCCACCTACAACGCCGGGAGAGGTGCTTGACCAGTCGACCGCGCGGCTCGGGGCAAGGATGCCCGACCAGAGTTGCGCGGGCAAATGCGAGCCCCCTGTGATGATTAGAAGTGCAAAGAGCAAAGAGTGTTTCATGCAATCTCCTAAGGAACGCGCCATTTAGTACTCCAGGCTTATGTCAGATGCAAAATCTCGCAGAGCGTTTGCTCCACCCACCCAAGCTTCCTCTCCGAGCCTCACAACCTCCGATTAAACCACGGCAATGAAGGGCTTGACTCCCTAATAGCGCCAACCGTCCGGAAATGAAACAACCCTCCGTTCGTTGAGCCCAATTTGAGAATTGCATGAAACATCGAATCGCACGCCGTGACGATCTAATCGTTGTAAACCAACTGTGGGGACTCTTCGATCGCGTGGCCTTCGCGCAACTCGTCCTGCCACTGCGCGTCAGGCGATTCCGCCGCTGGCTGCCGCTCTTTAGATCGCAAGCTGGAAGGAACAAACGTGACTGCCACAAGAAAGATAAACCAAATTGGGCCCATGATCCGAAAACCGGCTTCTGTTAGGCAATAGATCACCACTGCAGTGAGAAGCGCCAGACGAATCCCTCCTCCATCTGGATCTTGGCGAAAAACTGTCAAACTCTTGCGATACCCAGTCACGATAACATTCCCTAATAGTGCAATACCTGCCAGTCCGAGGTTTAGGTAAACTTCGAGGTATCCATTGTGGGCTTCCTGGAGACCTTTTGTCTGCAGCATGTCGTTCAATTGCTGAATGCGGCTCCCCATCCAAAAACTTTCAAAGCCGGAGCCGACCAGTGGATTGGTGTGAATGGACAGAATTGCTTTCCAGATGTCCGTTCGTCCAGTCAGGTTCGTTTGTCTTCCCAATGCGTGAACCATCGTGCCTGATTCGTCAAAAAAAAGAGCAAACAATGCAAGAATCACACACCCACATACCAATGCAAGCACGGAACGCGGCCGTTTGATAAACCACTTCCGGCTTGTCAGCACCACAATTGCCCCTGAGATGAGAAAGCATGCTAGCGAGGTCATGGAATCTGCAACTTTGCACAGTACGACTGCCAAGAAGACGATACTGCCACGAGCCGCCAAATGCCTTGATCGGTGAGGCGTCAGGCGATTCTTGTATGTGGCGACGAACGACCAAAGTGAAACAAGGCCAAAAACCAGACAGATAGCCCCGAGCTCGTTCTTGAAGGTCGTAACCCCGATGGCGAACACACCCCAGTCCCGGCTATAGCCGCGCCCAATAGCGCCGTAGTACCTGATAAACAGCACTGACAGCGGAAGCAGCACGAACGCCGTCCTCGAAAAAACCCACTTTATAGCTGCCTGCGGGTTCAGATCGGTCAGGATCACTAGAACCATCGCAATATCCCCAACCTCCTTGATCCATCGTTTGAGGGCAACCAACGGCTGATCAGACCAGGCAATGCTGAGCGCGCAGTAGGCGAAAAACAAAAGCAGCGCAGTGTTTCCCCTTAGGAATCTGCCAACCTGGCGCAACCGCAAACTCAGAATCAGCAAGCCCGCGACGATTAATATCCCATGGGCTGCCGCATCGATCGGGCTGCCCTCGGTGTAGACCTCTAAACTAGTGACCGATGAAATCACGCCCCCATTTATCCACGCAGACACCGGGCGAGAGCAATGGATCATCAGCCAGATCAAGGGGATCCAAAGTGCCTTCGAGGTCCTCAGTTTCCGATCGCGGTCCAGGTAAAAGAGCCCGATGATGCCTGCGATGCATATAATTGTGGCAATTAGGCGCAAATCATGCCTTTCAGCAGGAGCCGATGCGTATGCTCAAGCGTCGATGTCCAGAAGGTCATTCTAGTCCAATAGTGAAATCCAGGAATGACCAACCTATCCGCTGGTGACTGCACCTTGTTACGCGAATACGGCCATGTAGATTCGATTTGCAATACGGAACCTTCTTCTCGCCCAATCGACGGCCGCAACCGCGGCTACAGTCAAACTAAGTACCGCAATGAACGATGCAACCAAACCGAAATCCTGGATGTCATGCCACCATATTCTACGAAGAATCTGCAGGATGACGATTTGTGCGATGTATCCGAATAGGGAGTACCTTCCAAGTAAAATGACTGTTTGTGGAATCCATCTATTTGCACCCATTGCCATGCCCACAATGTAAATCAGCAAGAGACTCGCCGGCACCCCCGGCAATAGCAGTACATACACAGTGTCCCACATTGAAATCGCAACCGCATAGAGAATATATGCCAAGCTAACCAGATACCACCGCTCTCGGGTCTTTTCGATTATCTTTATGGGAATAAACCCAATACTGATCCCAAGTAATCCAAAGGAGAGCAACGCAAAGTTCGGAATAGTCCGTCCAAAAGACGTCAGAATCAGATTTCCGATGACCGCCACAATCGTCGCGAATTGGAATACGTACTTGTTGTACCGGAAAGCAATTGTCAGCCCCGCTGACAAGATTAGCAAGTAGCCTATCGGAACTAAGACGGAAAAACTCACTAACTTTGCGGTATCGGGCTGCCCCGACACAAGAATCGCCCTGAGCCCCCCGGGAGAAAGCAGGTAGGCAAGCGTATCTCCGTAATCTGCTCTCGATGCAAGTAATCCACGCGCAGTGTTCAAGAAAGCAAAAATCCCCAGAATCTTTATGCCTCGGACAAACAATCGCCGTGGGAGTCTGGAATCCGTTACGTTATACTTGGAGAAATAGATCTGAGAGACCATGAAGCCGGTGATACACAGGAACCCTCCGGGTACGAAGTGCCAGTACCTATAGAAGGATACGGAGGGGCCAATGAAATAATTCGCCCAGTGGTAGCACACCATGAGCAGGATCATTGCTCCTTTTGTGAAATCGAGCGCCCATATACGCTCAGGCTGTGTGCTCGGTGCGCTTCGAATTGGCGCGTCTGTCTGCATGTCGGAGAATCTCCGCTACGTGAAGTCTAAGATAAGCTTCAGTTTGACCCCGGTGCATCACCCTCGATCATTCGAATGACCTTTGGTCTTTAGCGCTACCACCTTGCGTCCAGAAACAGCCGGTGCAGATGCTCCAGCGTCAGAACCTGGTGGATTGGCGTAGTGTAGTTGCGGTCGCCTCTCAGATGCCCCTTCACCATGCTCTCGACAAACTCGCGGTTAAGATAGGGTCTTGATAGCGTACGCGAGTCGAGCAGCATTTCGCGCACATAATTGGCAAGGGCGTCCCGGTACCATACGCGGTAATGAGCGAACTTGTGCCGGCCCAGGAAGAGCCTTTCAAGATGCAGCATCGAAAGCCTGTGATCGATCTGCGCAAGCCTCTGCGGCATGCCGTAGTCGTAGGCATACTCGGCGCGCATGGTAAAGCGATGGATTTCACTGCTCACCTTTTCCGCCGGCCTGCCGCCCCAACCGGCAAATCCCAAATCCGTTCTTATCTTTCCTAGCTCGGGATTTCCATCCCGAATCAGCCGAACCCGAAGGTCATTGTTCCCCAGCGTGGATGCAGGCGCCCGATAGAAAGTCCGCACAAGCTCGTTATCCACATAGGGAGTTCTCATGGACACTTGCGACGACTCCAGCGCAAGCAGGCCGTAATAGTGCCAGGGAGCTTGGCGGAAGGCCGCAACGGTCAGGGAGTGGCCCTGGGTATTCCGCGAATAGGTTTCCCATGCAGTTGCAAAGTGCTCCAGAAGATCGCCTCGGAATAATCCGGCCGTGGGCGTGCCTGGCTTGAAAACAATCAGGTGGCGCAGCATCTGATCGCCATAATTGCCGGTTATGCGCACCGGGCCTATCTGCCGCGCCCGCTCGTTCACATAGATATTCGCCGCCTCATTCACTCCCGTGCAGCCATCGGTCAGATACACCGCGCGTTCCGCGTAATGGGGGAACCGTGCCAGGAACTCGGATCCTACCGGAATCACTTCGTGCGACAGTCCGCAAAGTCGCGCCACCTTGCGGGCAATGTGCGCATCGCGGTTCTCCCTGTAGCGACCGCCAAAGGTGTAACAGGGCAAGGAGCCAGGCTCCGGATTGAGCCACGCCAGTATCATCCGGGTGTCCAATCCCCCGGTCAGTGAGAGTCCTGCCTTGCCGGGCCCCGCAAAGTAGCGCGGCAGATGGCGGTTGAAGATGTCCCTTACTTCCCGATAATAGGGCTCCGGCTCCAGCGGGGATTGATTCTCCCACTCCTCCGGCGAAAAGTACTTCCCTTTCCGCTCAAGTGTTCCTCCTCGGAAGACCCACGCCGATGCGCAGGGCAGCACCCCCACGCCCTTGAAAAGCGTCCGGTCTTCCAGTACGCAACCAACTGCGATAAGCTCACCGAGCCCTCGCGGGTCCGGGCTCCGCAACTCCGGCCGAACGGCGAGAATCGCCTTGGCCTCGGCCGCAAAATAGAATGCATCCTTCCCCTGGTGATAGTAAAGCCGGCGCAGGCCGTAGCGGTCGTTGAAAAGAGTCACCGTTACCGCCCGCTTGTCCGCCAGCAGCCCGTGAAACTGCCCATTCAGCCCTTTGGGGAAAGCCTCATCCTCCTCGGAAAGATGCACAAGATACGAGCTATCCTGCGGGTTGAGTACATGACCGCGCTCCGCGAGCCGCCGCGGCGTTCCTGGCTCGGAAAACTCCTCTCCTGAAAAGACCAGACACCTCTCCCCGGACTCGTTCCGCAGTGGCATCGCGCTCGCGAACGATGGCTCCCGCTCCACCCAGCCGATGTATAGCCCAAGCGACTCGTCAATCCAGGTTCCTGTGCTATAAAACGGCTCGTGACGCATGGATTCAACCATGCGCCGAAGTTGTGGTTCTGCGCGCTCACGGCCAATGTTGGTGATTAGGCCTACGATTCCTGGCATCCAATCGTCCTCTTGTCGCTTTCAATCCCTAGTTACGTTCATTGTCTATCTGAGATCTGCGCCCGTGCAGGGAGCTCCGAAGTTGCCGGAATTTTACGATCAATGGCTCAGGGATACGCTCTGAGATCTTCCTGTGTAGGCCAAGCCGGAAGGCGATCCCGCCCCATGCGGTCAAGGGAACATAGTATCGAGGGAGATTGATACGCTGGAACCCATTGTTTCTCTTGAAATCGCTTAGCGAATCGCGCTGCTTCTTGCCATACGAGAAGTTGGAGTACACGAGATATGGAATCTCCTTGTCGGCGCAGAATCGCACGGCCTGCGCCAAAAGAGCATTAGTCGGGGCCTTGTCGCGATGCCCAACGAGAGAGACAATATTCAGCAGTCCAACTTGGGATCTATCGAAATTCCAGAGTAGCTTAACAAAGCCGATCAATCTGTCGTCAAGAAATGCACCGATAAAGCTGCTGCAATGCAAGTAAGTGGCCTCAGCGTTTCGTACTGCCTCAATACTTTTTCCGAAATGCGGAAACCTCTTACCTTGGCGAATCGGTGTTTCGTTATAGATTTCCCAAATGCCCCGCACGAGGGAATTGCTGAAGGGTACTTCAAGAAGGACTACGCCTTTCTTTTCGGCTTTCCGGACCATATTCCTGGTCTTGGCATCGATCTGTGTGCTCCACCAATTATCGAATGTCGAAATCGGCAGCACTGCAAGGTTGTCCCACTCCATTGGATAGAGGTACTTCGGCTTGGTCTCAGATACTTTCTGTACAAAAGTGAAGAGATCGACACGTTTCCCCAAGCTTCGGAGCCCTTCGATGATCACCTCGGGATCGTCCGGAAAGAGATACTTTTCCGCATCAAGCCGCGCTATTCTCAGCAAGCCGCCGTTTATCCGTATCTTCTGAGTCTTTATCTCAATCATTTGGGCTCTTCCGGCTTTTTAGTGGGTGAATCGGGGCTGCGGCTTTGGGAAGGCACACACTGCTAGCCGTCGCAGCAGTGGCACTTGCTGTGGAAAAGCGGGAAAGTCCTTTGTTTTCCGCTTTTCCACAGCCTTTCCGGCTTTTCGCCCCGATCCCGCGGAGCGCCGCTTCATCAGCCCGCCGCGGGTTTACCCACTAAAATCCCTGAATTCCCATCATTTGCAGCACCAGAATGAACTGGTTGTTCGGGCAGTGTACTGGGAACCATTGGCCTGGCGCGAACTCACATAATTAAACGGAGAGAAACGGAATTTGAGCCCTCGGGTGGCTTACACCAACGCGGCCGTCTTTATCCATCTTCCGTCTATGACAAAGGTCCTTCCATTCACTTGAATTGCGGGCACTTCGACCCACACACCTCGGGCGCTTATCTGAACCCTTCTGGCACTCAGTGCCTCATTCGAAGTCGAAGACGCGTCATTCATAGGTGAACTCCAAATTCCAACCAACTCCTAAACATATTCCCTGCGAACCGGACGTATGCCAACCAGCGCGAGGAGTTTCCCAAGGTGATCGCACAACTTGACCAGAAGCGTCATGAAGCGATGATGTCCCAGCACTTGCGCGAACGGAAGTGCAAGGACATAGACCGGCACGGCAATCATCGCCTTCGCAATACCGGTGACTCCTACTCCTCCCCGCTTCACAGCGCTCCCGCCTCGCATGAGCGCCTTTTCCAGCAGGTATTTCCGCTTCCACCTTGCAGGGGGAACAGCCTCAAACGCCTCAGCTTCAGCACACCAGATGAACGTGCATCCCTCTTCTGTTTTCCTCTTAAAGAAGTCAACATCTTCCCCGGACTTCAATTCAGGGCGAAATGGGGTTGGATCGCCCTCTATTAGCGATCTCTTCAGCAGGACATTCCCAGTCCTGGCTTCGCGCCAATCAACGCGCATACCGGTTGGGTTGACCCTGCGGTCGTAAAACCGGCTTTTCAACAGCCATGAAGGCGGAACTTCATCGAAATGGCGTTTGACCGGCCCAAGTACGCCATCTACCTTGAACTGGATGCAAGTCCTGTACAACGTCAGCAGCCAGCCTGGGGCGGGAAACTCGTCATCGTCGATAAAGGCAAGGTACTCGCCTCCTGCGTTTTCGACAACTCTGTTCCGGGCAAACGCGATGCCCCGTCTCGGCTCGACGCAGTATTTCACGGGCATCGAAGAAGTCGAACAAAAGTCCGCGACCGTAGCCTCGGCGGAGCTTGCCTCATCGTTGTCGGCCACCACCACCGAATATGTGAATAGACCGGCGGTTTCTTGCAGATTCACTTCACTCAGAAGACGCTTGAGCAGAACCGGCCGCTTGTAGGTGCAGATACAAACGCTGATATGTGGTGTATCGTGCTCAGGAGCACAATTGATCATATTCACGGTTGGTACAACCTCATCTTGGTTCGAACCCGCACCTGAGAGGTTCACAAAACTTCTCCGACGCCCGGGGCGCGACCCAAGGGGCGCATAATGTATCCTCGAGCTACCGCGCCCTCGCCGGCATAGCGAAGAAGCTCCCCGTCAACCAGAAACCTGTACTCCTCCGGGTTCACGGGATGTGTTTCAATCTCGACGTTGAAGCGGCTTGCAAGGTCAAAGATCCTTTCCATCCGTCGTGGAGCACACGGCAACAGGGCAAAGAAGAAATCCGTCAAGCGATGGCGCCGCGCCAAACCGCGATCCTGCCGGCGGCGATAAAGGCGATTGATGTAACCCTTCTCCCCAGGTCCGAAAGAGAAGTTTCTGCGAACGATTATGCCCGCCGGCAACAGTTTCTGGCGGAGCACGTTGGCGCATAGATGCATGTGATGGTGGCCATCCACACGACTCGCGGCTGCACCATGCAGCCGCTCGAACTCCTCAAACTGCGCACTGACGACATATTCGAACGCTGCGGCAAGGCCCGGGTGGTAAATCGCAGGGGCAATACGATGGGATCTCAAGAAACGCGTAAGAGCCCGCTGGCGCTCCATAAGCCGCGAAGGGCATTGCCGTGCGGAAAACGGTGTTGTCAGGTTGAGGTGGAGGCCAACATCGACAGCGTGCTTTCGCGCAAGATCCGCAGCTCGTTCAGAATCCTGCATGAACACCATTGCGCTTACTGAAGAAACTACCTCGCGTAACACGCAGTCGAGAGAACGGCCGGTTGTCTGGGCATCCAGCCCCCAGTCGTCCGCATTTACAATCACAGTGGGGCCGAGCCCTTTTACTGTAACGTTTCCTCCCGCCTCGCAGGCCGAGGAATCAGGCTCTTTCACGTTGTGAGGCGTATCCCGTACACTCCGCAGATCGAGAGTCATAAGCTGGAAACGGACGATCGTCGGGTGAGTAGCAGTCCAACAAACTGCCGACTGAGTCTGCCACTCGACGTCCTACTCATGCTCGCGGTCCTCGGTCCTCGCCTTCGGGCAGTTCTGGTGCCTGGCTGGACGAGACTCCCAGGGTGAGCATCTTCCAAAGTCGTTGTATCTGTTCCCGACGGTGAAACTTTATGAATTCGTGTGATACGGGCCTCTCGCTGCGTCTCACGAGCGCCCAGAGATAACCCGCACCCAGCGCAAGCCCCCCTGTCACGAATGGCCTCTTGCTCAGCTGATACACAACTCGAAAAAGCTCCCAAGCAGGATGGTTACCGATAGCATAGTCTTTGCCGCCTATGTTGAATCTTGCCTTTATCGGGCCGCCACCCGCAGTCCCGATTGCGCGATGGTGCATGCAGTACTTTTCAGGGAATGTAAGGGTCTTCCAGCCTCTCATCCTGGCGTTAATCACAGCGATATTGTCTATGGCGCCCCCCTTCACAGGAAGGTAGCCTCCAATCTCCTCAAAACATTCACGCCGGAACACCTGGCATGCACCGGATACATGGAAGATGCTCACAAACCGGTAGTCGTAGGGTTCCGTTGATATCTCGCGGAACGGCGTTCCTACCAAGCCGAGCGCGGGATCCGCAGCCAGCTTCTCCAGCAGAAAGGCAAAGTACTCCCCATCGAAGGAGATGTCCCCATCCAGGCTGACAATCACTTGGTAGGGCAAATCCTTCATCCTGGCTTGGCCGGCATTGAACGCATGCACTTTGCCGGCAAAGGTGCGCTCTTTGCGTTCCGGCATGCGGATCAACTCGATCCAATCGTGCTTCGCTGCAACTTCCTTCACAATATCGTCCGTGTCGTCGGACGAACCATCGCTGACGATGGCCCACTTCAGCGGGCGCACGGTCTGCGCCAGCATGGACCGTATGGTCAAGCCGATGAATTGTGCCTCGTTGCGCGCAGGCGTCACGACTACATATGTAGGGAGATTCAACATAACTGCACTTTCGTCAGGTGCGGACACTGTATCTCGCATTTTCCCGGGACCGTGTCGACTGCCAATCCAGAGAGCGCCAGTAGCACCAAGGCTCAACGTCCACCCTATAAGAAAGGCCGGGCGGATGAAGAACGCAGGACTCTGGCCCCTCGTTCCGGATTCTGCCCGGCCACCTTACCAATGTCAACCACGAGACACATCGAACCGGCCCCGTGCGCGGAGCCGTCTGGTCAGGAAAACGTAATGATCCTTTTCAGGCGCTGCATCTGTTCGCGCCGAGTGAAGAGGGCAAGTTCGCTGGATACCGGCCGCTCCGCCCGCCGCACAAGCGACCATAAGTAGCCCGCGGCCATGGCAACAGCGCCAACGACGAATGGAGGGTTCGCCATCTGATAAAGCGTCCGGAACAGTTCCCAGAACGGATGGTTTCCCACAGCATAGTCTTTCTTGCCCTGGTTAAACCGTGCTTTCAGTTCGCCTTCCTGGGCTGTCCCCATTGCTCGATGATGAATGCAGACTGTTTCGGTGAATGTCTTGGTCCTCCACCCTCTCATCCTGGCTGTGGAAACGGCGATACTATCGACGGCTCCGCCCTTCACCGGAACATATCCTCCAATCGATTCGAAGCATTCGCGCCGAAACAATTGACAGCCTCCCCAAACATTCTCGATGTTCGCGAAGCGGTAGTTGTACTCGCGCTTCCCTTCGCGGAAGGGCGCGCCGGCGACCCCTAGTTCCGGGGCCTCTTCCATCCTTCCAATCAAGAAGGCAAAGTGTTCGGGCCCGAATGAAACGTCCGCATCGAGGTTGCCCACGATGTCAAAGTCAAGGTCTTTAACCCGCTCGTAGCCGGCATTGAACGCATAGACCTTCCCGGCAAAGTGCCTCTCCGCGCGTTCGGGCATACGCAGCAATTCGATCCATGCATGCGCTGCCGTATACCTGCGCACGATTTCATCCGTGCTGTCGGTCGAACCGTCGCTGACGATGACCCACTTCACGGGTGGCAGGATTTGCGCGACCATCGACTTCAACGTCAGTTCGATGAACTGAGCCTCATCCCGCGCTGGGGTAATGATCACATAGCTTGGTCTATTTGACATTGCTCACGAAGGCTCTTGAAGGATAGATGAAAAACTGGCAGATTCGGTTGGACCACGAGCGGAAATAATTGCCCATTTTGCTCACGTGCCAGGATCCAGCCGTGAATTCTCAGTTCCGGCTATATCGCAGCCGGTGTCAGCAATTGAGCGGGATCTCATATCTCTGTTGAGCGGTGAAGCAACGCCGGTCCGGCCAACGCCTCGCATGCCCTACCGATGAGCCGGTCATTGTGTTCAAAGTTAACGATGAATCGGATTTCCGACCTTGTTACTCCACGACCCGCATCTTATGCGATGCTTTTCGCTCGCGCCAATGGGTTCTCCCCGCTTTCCAGCGACACACCGCAACAGTGCGAACAAAACGCCAGTATCTCCTCCGCCACCCTGGCTTGCTGTTCTGCGGTGAGATGCGGAAACATCGGCAAGGAGATTATTTCGCCGGCAACGCGTTCCGCCACGGGGAAATCTCCCAAATTGTGGTTCAGCGAGGCATAGGCCTTTTGCAGATGCAAGGGAACCGGGTAGTGGAGCCCCGTGCCGACGCCCGCGAGCTTCAACTCGTTCATCAAGCCCTCGCGATCGTTGCTACGGATCACATAGATGTGATACACAGCGCGGGACCAGGCAGGCTCGAATGGAACAATGACGGCTTCATTGCTCGCCAGAAGACGATTGTATTCGGCAGCACGGTCCCGCCGTTGCATGTTCCACTTCTCCAAATGGGGAAGCTTCGCATGCAGGAAGCCTGCCTGTATGGCGTCCAGTCGTCCGTTGTAGCCTTCCATGTCATGGTAGTACTTCTTCACTTGTCCGTGATCCCGCTGCATTTTGATTTTCGCGGCCAAGTCAGCATCGTTCGTGGTGACCGCCCCACCTTCACCGCAGGCACCAAGGTTCTTGCCGGGATAGAAACTGAACGCAGCCGCCCTACCCATCGACCCGGCCTTCATCCAGCGATTGAGCCTCTTCGAGAAGTACTCAGCGCCGTGCGCCTGACAAGCATCCTCAATCACGGTCAGACCGTAGTGGTCGGCCAAGCTAAGTATTGGATCCATGTCGGCCATCTGCCCATACAGGTGCACCGGCACTATGGTGGTTACCGGCCGGCCATTGCGGGCACTGAAAAGCCTCCCCGCTCCATCACGCATGCACCGCCGCTCCAGAAAGCACCGGAGCCCCTCCACAGACATGTTGTAGGTGTGCTCGTCGATGTCGACGAATTCCGGCGTGGCGCCAGCCTGCGAGATAGCTTCTGTAGTGGCGATAAATGTGTTCGGCACTGTCAGCACAATGTCCCCGGGCTGTACCCCGGCAGAAATCATGGCGAATCGTAACGCATCCGTTCCGCTACTAACTCCGATACAATGGCCTACATTGCAGACCTTCGCAAATGCTCGCTCGAATTCCTCGACCACAGGACCGCCAACGAATCCTGCGGTGAGCAGCGCCCGGCGAAAGACACCGGTGAGCTCCTGTTCGAGTTCGGCGTGCGGTGCTACCAGATCGAGAAACGGTATCGCGTTTTGGGCGGTCCTATGGGTGTGCATTCTAACCTTCCGACCTTTCTTCCACGTAGCGCAGCACTCTCGCCGGGTTCCCTGCGACAATTGCATAGGCAGGAACATCTTTGGTCACCACGCTGCCAGCGCCAACAATCGAATTCTCGCCAACAATGGCCTTCGAGAGAATCGTAGCGCCGGACCCGATCGAGGCGCCCTTTCTTATGATCGTTCGCTCGACCTTCCAGTCAGCTTCGGTTTGAATGCTTCCCTCCCGAGTTGTGGCGCGAGGATAACTGTCATTGATGAACATGACTCCGTGTCCAATAAATACGTTGTCCTCGATAGTCACACCCTCGCAGATAAAGGTATGGCTAGAGATCTTGCAGAATCTCCCCACCCGGGCATTTTTCTGAATCTCGACGAATGCCCCGATCTTTGTCTCGTCCCCGATTTCGCACCCATACAGGTTAATAAACTTCGAGAGCTTGACGTTATTCCCAAGTCTTACGTCTTCCGAAACGCAATTAAAGGAATTCATAGATAGACCAGAGAGCCTCTTTTGCTCAGCGACTCGCTGGCTGCCTCCAGCATCTTCACGACCCTCAGGCCCGCGCATCCGTCGTTAAATGGCTCATCTCCACTTGAGATACACTCGACGAAGTAAGTCAATTCCCGGTGCAGCGCCTCGAACTGATCCAGATGCGGAGCCCACATATCCCCCGACCGGTAATTTACGAGTAAGTCGTACACGCCTTCACTGCTGGTAATCTTCACTCCCTTGTCGTAGACTCTTATCTTTTCGTCGGCTTCGAGATCGTTCCAGACAAGCATTCGTTTCTCTCCGCTAATAAGCGTGGTCCTGATCTTAACCGGGGAAAGCCAGTTGACGTTGATATGCGCGATGATCTTGTCGGGGAAATACAACGTCATAAAGGCAATGTCTTCAAAACCGTTGAGATGGCCTTGCCCGGTCGCCACAATTGCCTCTGGCCTTGCTTTGATGAGATAATCCATGATCGAAAGATCATGTGGCGCGAGATCCCAAAGAACATTAATGTCGTGCTGAAACAGGCCTAGATTGACACGGGTGGAATCGTAATAATAGAGCTTTCCAAGTGTTCCCTCCTTGACTACCTGGGATATCTTCTCTACGGATGCCGTGAACAGAAATGTATGATCCACCATGATCTTGAGTTTCTTTCGCTGGGCGAGGTTGATCAGTTCTTCCGCTTGTGCGGCATTACCGGTAAATGGCTTCTCAACGAACACGTGCTTTCCATTCTCCAGGGCACGCTTTGTCAGCTCGTAGTGCGTCCAGACTGGCGTAATAACAGCCACAGCGTCGATCTCAGTTGACGAGATTACGTCCGCGGCGTTTGCGGTTACGTTGATTCCTGGATAGGCCTTCTGTGCCCGCTTTCGCGCAGTGGGGCTGACATCTGCGATTGCAAGCACCTGGGAGCCATCCAGACTCATAAGGTTCCTCACGATATTCGGGCCCCAATAGCCGTAACCGATGACCCCAAATTTCATAATGCTCCCACCGTGCTCCACAACTTCCTACCGTCAAACAAGTTCACTCTGGCAAGCTTAGCGATGCATTGCAACTAGAAAGCCGGACCACCACGACAAATGACGCTTAGTTTAACCTGCCGGGCTCACACAGCACCCGCGCCCCTGATCACCGCAAGCGGCGTGCGCAGAATGATTTTCAGGTCGAGCCACGGAGTCCACGACGTGGCGTATCGAAGGTCAAGGCGAACCATTTCATCGAATTTGACGCGGCTTCGGCCAGTCACCTGCCACAACCCGGTAATCCCAGGCTTGACTTTCAATACCCGTCTACGATGCCAGGCCTGATAGACCGCCATCTCGTATGGAATTGGAGGACGGGGACCAACAAGAGACATGTCTCCTTTAAGGACATTGAGAAGCTGAGGCAGTTCATCCAGACTGGTCCTTCGCAGAAACTTCCCTACGCGTGTTACTCTCTTATCCCTTGTAAGCTTGTATATGCAGTCGCCATTGGCATTTACAGGCTGATGCTCAACCTCGTCGGCAATGAACTTTGTAACGTACTCCTTGTGAGCGCTATGATCGTTGTCACTCAGCATCGATCGGAATTTGAGGAATGTGAATCGCTCTCCGAATTGTCCTACCCTCCTTTGCCTAAACAGCACCGGACCCTTCGATGAGCACTTGACCGCGAATGCGATGATCACGAACAGAGGAGAGCAGAGAATCAGCAGGAGAGCGCTGCCGACAACATCCATGGCTCGTTTCATCAGAACCACGGACTCCTTTCCTTCCTCCGGGCAAAGTAGGTCGGGGTAGAGGGCAGAACTAGTTGGGCGCCCAGAATCGTAGCGATCCCAATCGTCGGGGAAAAAATAGAACGAGATTGTCAGGCTGCTGAATTGATCTGACAGCATCTTGTTTCGCAGTGTGGCGCTAACTCTATTGAGAATTATGCTGACGATCAAGTTCTTGTCCTGCATTTGGAGCCCAGTATAAAGAACTCCGACCGTAGCTTGGTCGCTGTACCAGCCAATAACATCGGTCTCCCGGATGGATGATCCCAGGGATGACGCTACATTGTCCAGAACTCCCGCCTTCATTTCGAGCTGCTGGTGATGGCCGGCCTCCAATAGAAGCAGCAGAAAGGGCTCCTTGGATCGCTCTGTCCTTTTCCGCTCGACGGCAATCATCCGCCTGAACATCTTCTGGCAGAGGATTTCTTGAGTCTCAGGCGCGATCGAAGTGGACGTCGCTCTCTCTAGACTCTTAGCGCTCATTGCCGGTAACAGGGTCATAATGCGCTCCTCCCGCGTCGATGACATTGACTTCGATCGTTTGACTGGCACTGACAGTTTCTGGCCCGGTGTCTTGCAGATTACTCTTCGTGACGGCGAAAGTTAACAATCGAGGTTCTTCCTAATTTACGAAATGCACAAGCGGCAAATACTGGAGTATGGCGATGAGATATGACGTTAGAGTTATTCAGACACCTACCCCTTCGGAACACCTGCCGTCTCTCATACCCGTGGCTTATGGTTATAATAATAATAATAACCACTGTGTGCTGCGTTCTTGGAACAGTTCAAAAGTGCCCCAATCAGTTTCTTTTGCTCGATCGCTTCCAGGCCTTTTTGCAGCTGCCGCTTCTCAGTGGTTCCTTGACGCGCGACCAAGAGAATTCCATCCGTGTACCGCATCCATACGCTTGCGTCAGCCAATGGCAGCACGGGAGGGGAATCAATGATAATCCAGTCAAACCACACCGATAGTTGATCCATCAGCGCAGGCAGCCTTGATGATTGAAGAAGCTCAAGTGCATTGCTTGACGCTCTGCCCGCTGGCAAGAGCCACAAGCCTGGTCCTTCCAGGCGATAGATCGCCGGAATCTGGCTATGCTCATCCTGCAACCACTCACTCAGACCTGAGATACTTCCAATCGCGAACTTCTGCGAAAGAGAAGGTCGCCGTAGGTCGCCGTCCAGTAACAAGACCTTCTGCTTTGTGCTCGCTGTGAGGGTGCAAGCGAGATTGGCGGCGATCATGGACTTGCCTTCTTGAGGGATGGTGCTCGTAACAAGCACTCTTTTCAGCGGCCTCTTTTGGCGGAGGTTCCGCAACCGTACCCCCAACAACCGGAAGGCTTCTGCCGCCAGGCTCTCAGCATCCGTGAAGCATACCAGTCGATCTTGAGCTCCCACCGACACTTGAAGTGCTTGGAATTGGCCGAAGGCGTCCGCGTCTGCACGATCCTGCAATGGCTTCCCCGAGGGACCGTCGTCAGCCACGGCGGCATCGGGCTGCACCTCGGCGGGTCCAAGCGAAGTGACGGGCTCGGGGTCTTCGGTTGCCCCGCATGGCTCAGCCAGAGCTGTTGTCTCCCATCTCGATGCCGCTTTTCGCTCGGCGCGCCGGAGGAGATCGGTTGCCTCTTGCGGGCCAGGCGAATCGATCCCGGAGTCTTCGCCTTCCGATCGTTGCAGCGCATCAAATATATGGCTCATGTTTGCTCGCTTCCATTGCTGCCGCCACACCCGCATCTAACTTGCTTCCATTCGACCTTCGCAAGGAGCCATATAGATCGAGAAGAGCGTTGATCGCACGGTGTATATCCATCTGACTGTGTCCCCCGGTTCCCGCCAAATCGGGCGAGTGGACAATGTCAAGCCTGAGTTCTCTCGCCACATTCTCGATGATCTCGGGAGTTACGCTAGGCAGGCGCCTCGCGTAGGCTGCAATCAGAGCATTCTCGCAGATCGTGTTGATCAGCCGGGGCAGCCCTCGCGAATGGCGATATACCTCCGCGGCAGTCGCCTCTGGAAACAGTGACCTGGCGTTTTGGACTGCCCCGGCAATTTGCAGTCGTCTCTCGATGTATCGCCTTGTCTCCTCGGCATTCAGCGGGCCGAGTTGTGTGCGAACACCAATTCTTTGTTTGAGTTGTCTCAGCTCGACAGAGTCCAGTTTTTCATCAAGTTCCGGTTGCCCGACCAACACGATTTGCAATAGCTTGTCGTCGGTCGTTTCCAGATTGGAGAGAAGGCGGACTTCCTCGAGTATGTCTGCGGATAAATGATGTGCCTCATCCACAATGAGCACGGTTGTCATCTTCTTCGCGCCACGCGTAACCAAGAATCGACCGAGGTCCAGCAGAAGTTCATATTTGCTCTTTCCCGCAGCGGGGAGCCCGAAGTCAGATAGAATGTACTGCAGGAACTCCGTCGGCGAAAGACGGCCATTGAAGAGGTAGGCGTAGGCAACGTCTTTGCTCTCCTTCAGCAGCCCGAGAAGGCATCGAAGCAGTAACGTCTTGCCGGTGCCCACTTCTCCCGTCACCACAACGAATCCCTTGTGTCGGCGCACACCGTAGTAGAGCGCCGCCAGCGCCTCATTGTGCCGTTCGGTAGGAACAAAGCACACTGGATCCGGGGTTAGATCGAAAGGGTTGCGAGTCAGTTTGAAGTAGGTTTTGTACATGGGGATCGAGCAACTAATCGTGTAGATAGCTGAATGCAGAGCCAGCCAGAATGGTGCCAGCAACCAGGGCCGCCATGGCCCATCCCAGCGCCATTCTCTTCTTTCTGTTTAGTTCATCCGAAGGAATCACCACCTCAGGGATATCGGCCAAGATCGTCGTCGGCAGCAACGCCTTGATCTCCTTTTCACTGTACAGGCGATCGTCCATGAGTTCAAAGCAACCCACTACAAGAAGCCCGAGCGCGAAGCCGACCCCCAAACCGATTCCGCAAAACTTCAAACGGTTGGGAAAGTCTGGCTTCAACGGCAGACTCGGCGCGTCAAGCATCCTGAACCGTTCGCCTTGTTGCATGTGTTCCATGCTGGTGGCCATCTCCGATTCATTCTTCTTTTTCAGCAGTTCATCAAAATTCAACTTGGATTGATCGTAGCCGCGAGTCAGATCCGCTAGTTCCTGCTCTCGCGCCGGCTCGCTATTCAGGCGCGTCTGATACTCGTTGATTCTTGCCTTTAGTTCAGTTATGGCTCTCTCGCGGTTTCCGATTTCGAGATCGTTGGCATGCTGTTGACTCTGCAGTTGCATCAACGGCGAGTTGAGTGAAGGATCGATCGTTTCGCTGGTAACTGCGGCATCGCTTGCCTCCTTGCCGCCGTTGTCTTTCTTCTTCAAATTCGCGATGAGGTCGCTTTTTAACTTCTCCGTATCGGCAATCTTGGCTTTCATTTCCTGAACATCCGGGTAACTATCGGTGTAATGAAAGCGAAGGGTTGCAAGTTCCGACCTGAGTGTCTCCAGTTGCTGGTCAATTGCCGGCAAGCTCGTTGGGACACCATCGGCGGTTCCCGAGGCCCCGCGCAGAACCCGGTATTGCTCAATCAAGGACTGGAAATAGACCCGTTGCTGCTTCGCGTTGTTCAGGGCATCCTCTTCGTTTTGTAACTGAGCCTGCAGACCGCTGAGGATTTGCAAATTGCTCGCTTGCTGGGAAGGAAGATCGCCTTCGTGCTTAGATTGGAAATCCCTCACCCTTGCTTCCTGCTCCGCGAGGTTGGTTCTCGCGTTCTCCAACTGATCTTCGATAAACTTTGTTGTGCCCTCTGAGGCTTGCTCGCGGGCCCTCAGGTTCTCGTCGATGAACAGGTCGGTCAGCTCGCCAGTAACCTGTTGCGCAATTTGCGGGTCACGCGCGGAATAGCCAATCGTAAATCCTGTGATCTCCCTCTGGTTTTCGCTGTGCACTAGCGCAATGTCGATGTCCTTGCGCATCAACTCGACCTTTGAATCGGGCGATAGCTGGCCTTTGGCGCCCCCATAGAGGTGAAGCTTATCGATGATGGAAAGCAGACGCGTTCTGCTCAGAATCTGCTGCGTGATACTCTGCAGCCGGTCCTGCAGATCTTCGCTGACATTAGGCTCGACGTAATTCTTCGGCATCGATGGCTGTTCTACAAGGATCAAGGTACTCGACTTATACTGGGGCGGCAGGACCCAGCTGACGCCCCAAACAATCAACCATCCCAGCAGCAGCGGCATGAGGAAGTGCATATGCCGGCGGCGCGCTGCGTTCAGGTAGCGCTGCACGTCAGGCCGTTCAGACTGCTGTTCCTCAGGAACCTCGGAGACATCTACCATAATGATCTTCCCAATGGTCTTGTGAATTGAAGGACGAGAGACACGAAATCAAGACCCCTGCCGCGAGCTATCGGAGTTTTGGCTTACCGTTTGCCTAATCCCGCCCGGTGTTCGCCGCGGTCCCTCTTCTCACCGTTTGTCGAATCAGCGACTCCGTGAGGCTGCGTCATGGTGTGCGGGGTCATGTTGTATTCTTCGATCTTGTACAGCACCGTCCGATAGCTGACATTGAGCAACCGTGCCGCTGCTTTTCGATTCCCGCCGGTTTTCTCCAGCGCCATGGCAATGGCGTTTTTCTCGGCTTCCGACTTGACGCTCTTGAGCAGAGACCGGAGCGATTTTGAGCCGGAGTCCGTTGCCGCAGGCTGAAGCGCTGAAGATACAGGGTCGTCGATGCGCCGTAGCATGGCGGGCGCGGTCTTGCGGCCCGTGCCTTCCAGAGCTGGCCGGCTCGTCCTGATCGCCAGTTCCTGGTCGCCCACCATGAGGTAGCGCTTGACCAAGTGCTCCATCTCGCTCAGGTTGCCCGGCCAGTCGTATGCCTCCCAGGCCTCGAGGATCGCCGGCGACAGGTCCCTGGGCGGCAGTCCATAGTGTCTGGAAAGCCGGTGCATAAAGTGCCGCGCCAGGAGCGGAATTCCCTCTTTTCGATCTCGCAGCGGGGGCACGTGAATGGTGTATGCGCTGATGTGATGGTACAGGTCGCCTTTAAGCCCTCTGTCGGAGATGGGTCGCTCGCCGTTTGCAGGGCTCGAGGCCAAGATGCGAACGTCCGCCTCGGCGAAGGTGGAGGTTCCCGGCCGGATGAATCCCTTGGTCTTGATCACGCTCAGTATGCTGGACTGCAGGGCCGCGGGCATTTCGTTGATCGCTTCCAGAAGAATCGTGCCCTTGGCGCAAAGATCGAGTTTTCCGGGTCTGGTCTTGGAACGCGAGGTTATCCCAGCCGTCTGATACCCAAAGAGCTCCTTCTCCAGAAGATCCTCGGGCAGTGCCGCGCAACTCACCTTTGCGAAGTTGAATCCGGAGCGGACAGACAACTTGTGGATCAAGCGGGCAATCGTTTCCTTGCCACTCCCATCCTCGCCGAGAATCAGCACCGGCGCGTTGGATTCCGCCAGCAACACCGCCTGTGACCTGATCTTCCGCATCAAAGGGCTAGTTGCAACGAAATAGGCGTCATCGCCCACCTTTTCGACATCTTCACTTGTAATATCCGTGACCGGGGCCGCAACCTCTGTCGAGAGGTTCGCTTCGATGACGGTGGCAAGTTGTCGCTCATCGATGGGCCTGGTGAGGTAGCCGCTTGCGCCGATGCGGGCGGATTCCTCCTGCTTGCACATATCACCGGGGTGACCAATCAGGATGACCGGCATCGCGGGACGAATCCGGCGCAGCCAGCGCAGAATGTCCAAGCCATCCGCATCCCCCTGCGGCAAATCCAGCAGCAGTAGGTTGGGTGCTGTGCCGGATTGAACCCTCTCCATCGCTTCCCAGGCGTTGGAAGCGGTTTCAAATTGCCAGGAGTTCGAGACGCCCATCGACGATATCGAGCGGAGAACTCCGAAGTCGCGGCTAACCACCAGCAGACTCACTATCTCGGCTGCGGATCTTGTCACAGGTTGCCTCTTGGGCAGGGAAACGGAAAGGAAACAACGAGACTACAAACGCCAGGTATTCTGTCTTTCAGGTGGAGCGGCCGATTGTCCATTGGGTGCATTCAACCATGCCGTCAGGCTGCGTTGACCTTCGTTCTCTTTATGAACGGAGGGCGGCCGGACAATGCAAGCTCCAAAATCGTTCACCGGCATTTGGCGGCGGGCTTGCGTCACAGTCGGCAGGAAACAAGCATTGGCTCTGGTGCAGAACAGGTGAGCGCTAGTTTTTTGCGGTGTGGGCGTCGGCGCGAAGCTTCGCCCTGTGAGTCACATGCTTCATTGACCCGCATCAACTGAATCGCCGCCAATGATACCTGGCTGCGGATGGAACCAGACCGGCGAACGAATATGCCATAAGGCAACCCGCTCGCCGATTGACTCGAGCAACGGAGGGGGACTCTCGCTACTGTCGGTTCCGCTAAGTTAACTCCAATCTACGACACATTGCAGACTCTTGCAAGGTCGGAGCACTTGTCCGAAGTAACTTCGAGGCTTGTACCCTGCGCGTTGAGTGACACCCGAAAAGCACAAGCCCTGTTGCGTTGGCGCGCACAACTTGAGCTGTCTGGCCGCCCATGGCACAAGCCGTACGGGACGAGTCTCACCTTTGAATACAATAATTTGTGCGCATTGAACTCCCCGACATTGCAAGCTCTTGCAGGGTAATCGCCTGGAGGTTACCAAATTGGCCTGGGGGCGGGAATAGTGGCGGAAAATCGAGAAAAGAAATTGCGGCGAATCGCAGATTCTTGCTATCTTCAATCAACGCGCAGCGCCGGCAGAGCTGGCCCTGCCCTCTCAATCCGCTGAAGCTGGGAATCCTCGACTGCAGAGAGGCGGAGCGGGGTTGGCACCGGACCCCTAATCGACAACCTGTCCTCAACGCGCGTGTTCATTCGTGCGCCCTCAAAACTTTGACGAAGCGGGCGGGAGGAAAGCACAAAAAAAGGAGGCGCTACCGGCTATTTAGTGGGTACGGGGTTCATGTCGAGCCCGCCGCAGTGGAAGTAGATGGCGTTGATGAAGTTCTGGCGGTTGCGAAATCCA
>Ga0326727_10005571_pt1 | contig 35800 bp, 36 predicted proteins | sample MB2enrmetagenome_FD_207643 | JGI IMG/M metagenome (GOLD analysis project Ga0326727, IMG submission 207643) | Lab enriched peat soil microbial communities from McLean, Ithaca, NY, United States - MB29MY | ecosystem: Environmental > Terrestrial > Soil > Wetlands > Peat | place: USA: New York...
GGCGGCGCTGGAAGGCGACCGGAAGTCGGCGCGGCGGCGGGTTCCCGCGATCCCGCCGACTTTTGCGACCGCGTCGACGGCGCAAGTTTTTGCGCCGATCGCGGCGTGGTGCGCTATGAACGGGCCTTCGCCGCGCTGGCGACGGCGCCGAGTTCGCGTTAGAGCCGCTCACGGACTCGAGAAGGAACCGAGATGGACGGGTTGTCGCTTTCTCCGGTGGGCATGTTGTTGCAGGCCGGCCCGGTCGGCAAGGCGGTGATGGCGACGCTGCTCATCGCCTCGCTGTGGTGCTGGGTCTTGATCGTCGAGGGCGTCGTCACCGTCGTTAGGCTCGCCCGCGCGGTGGGCGCGGCGCGCGCCGGCGCGTCGACGCCGCTGTTCGAGCCGATCGAGGCGGCCGGACGCGCGGCCGCGCGCCTTGTCGTCGGCGACGAAAGCGTCGGCGACAAGCGCCGGCGCGTCGCCGAGACGATGCGCCGGGCCGGGCGCGAACTGCTGATGCGCGCCGAGGGCGGGCTGCCCAATCTGGCGGTGATCTCCTCGGTCGCGCCGTTCGTCGGTCTGTTCGGCACGGTCTGGGGCGTCATGACGAGTTTCGCCGGCATCGCCGAGGCCAAGGACACCAGCCTCGCCGTGGTCGCGCCGGGCATCGCCGAGGCCCTCGCCGCGACCGCCTACGGCCTCGCCGCCGCCATTCCCGCCTCGATCGGCTATAACCGCATCGGCGCGGCGTTTTCGCGCGTCGGCGTGAGACTGTCGCATTGGATCGAGGACCGGGCGGCCGAGATCGCTGCGGCCGGCGAGCGCCCATCCCATAAGGACGTCGCGTGATGGCCCTTCCCACCCGCAACGAAGCCTCGGGCGAAGACCTCTACCAGCCGCAGGCCGAAATCAACGTGACGCCGCTGGTCGACGTCATGCTGGTGCTGCTGATCGTCTTCATGGTCACGGCGCCCCTCCTCGCCGCGGGCGTGAAGGTCGATCTGCCGCAGGCGAAGGCCGCGCAGCCGCTGGACCCCAAGGAACCGATCGTCGTCACGGTGAGCAAGGACGGCAGGCTGTCGCTGGGAACGGAAGAAATCTCTCCCGATCGGCTCGTCGAGGCGGTCGAGCGCAGGCTCGGCGAGGATCGCACGCGCGTCGTTCGCCTGCGCGGCGACAAAGACGCCGCCTACGGCGACGTGGTCGCGGTGATGGATCGGCTGGCGACCCACGGCGTCACCCATATCGCCATCGTCACGGGGCCGAAGGGCCGAGACTCGGCCCCCGAGAGCAAGGCGGAGGCCGAGCCGTGAGCCAGGCGGGCGCGATCGCGTCGGCGCCGCCGGACATCGGCGAGGCGCGGGCGGAATGGGCGGTGCGGCCGGCCTGGCTGCGGCCGACGGCGATCGCGCTCGCGCTGGGCCTGCACGCGGCGGCGGCGGCTTTCATCGCCGCGCCGGTCTTGCCCGCCGCGCCGATCGACGCGATCGACGTGACGCTGGTGGCGCAAGGCGACGCCGCCGAGCAAAGCCGAGCGCGCGACGAAGCGCGGCCGACCGAGGCGCCTGCGCCGCCCGCTCCCCCCGCCGAAGCCGCTCTCGAACTCGCCGCACCGGCGCCGCGGATCGAGGCGCCCGAGGCGGTTCCGCTGCCCCTGGCCAGGCGCGAACCCGAGGCGATGGCGGCGCCGAAAGCGCCCGTCGTCGTTCGGGAAAAGGACGATTCCCCGACGCCGGCCGCATGGCGCGAGCGGCGCCGCCAGCAGGGGGAAACGACGGAGCGGCGCCGCACGCCGCAAGCCGCCGAGCAAGCCGCGCGGCTCGGCGCCGAGCAAGGACGCGCCGCGACGAGCGCCGCTTCGCGCGCGTCCTATGCGTCGTTGCTTTCGGCCGAACTCAACCGCCATAAGATCTATCCGTACTCGGCCCGTACGGCCGGCGTGACCGGCTCCGTCGGCCTCGCCTTCAGCGTCGGCGCTGCGGGCGAAGTCGTCAGCCACGCGATCACCCGTTCCTCGGGCAGCGCCGCCCTCGACGGCGCGGTCGAGGCGATGGTCGCCGCCGTCCGCGCCCCCCCGCCCCCGGGCGGCTGGTTCCACGCCAGCACGACCGTCAATTTCAGCATTCAGTGAAGAGGGATCGTCGCGTGAGCGCTGCGGCATCTTCGCGCCTTGACGGCGAGAATGTGACGGGCTAGTTCGCGCCATACCGTTTAGTAGCTTACTATCGAAAGCGGGATCATCGATGACCGCACGCGATGATTGCAACAATCTCGGTTACGATCTCAGCCTCGCCTCCCGCCGCTGGCGCGCCCGGGTCGACCAGAGGTTAGCCCCCGTCGGGCTGACGCAAGCCAAGTGGGTGCCCCTGCGCCATCTGTGGCGCGCGGGCGGCGGCCTGCCGCAGCACCGGCTGGCGGAACACGCGGGCATCGAAGGTCCGACCCTGGTCCGGGTGCTCGACGAGCTCGAACGGCGCGGCCTGATCAAGCGCTGCGACAGCGACGCCGACCGGCGGAGCAAGATCGTTCACCTGACCGACAAGGCCGCGCCGCTGCTCGACGAAATCGCCGTCCGCCTCGACGAGCTGCGCGAGGAGGTTCTCGAGGGCGTGCCGGACGAGGACGTCGCCCTGCTGCACAGGGTCCTCGCGCGGATCATGCAGAACCTCGAGAAGGCCGACCGGTGACGACCGACGGCGACAATTCGCCGAGCCGGTCGGCCGCTCCGTCGCCCTGTCCGCCAGCCGCTCGGCCGCGCCGCGTCCGTTTGTTGGGCGCGCTGGCGCTGGGCGCGATTGCGCTCGCGGGCGGCGCCGCCTGGGCATACGCGCGCTGGGCTCACGTCACCGAGAACGACGCGCGCGTGCGCGCCGACATGATCACGATCGCCAGCCGCGTCGACGGCTGGGTGACCGCCCGCTCGGTCACCGACGGCGAAAAGATCCACAGCGGCGAATTGCTGGCGGTGATCGACCAGCGAGAGGCCGCGCTGCGTCTCGCCGAGCTGCGCGCCAAGTTGGACTCGACGCACCTGCAAGAAAAGCGCGCCGCCGCCCAGTTGCGCGTGATCGAAGCCACCAGTCCCGACGCCGTCGCCGCCGCCAAGGCGCGCCGCGAGGCGGTCGAAGCGAGCCAGCGATCGGCCGCCTCCCGTCTCGACGAAGCGCAGCGCGACTTCGCGCGGGCCGACGCGGTGGTCGGCCGCCTCGTCTCGCGCGAACTGTGGGACCAGCGGCAGACCCAGCTTCGGCAAGCCGAAGAAAGCGAGCGCGCGGCTGCCGCCGAACTCGCCGCCGCCGACGCCGCGCTCGCCGACGCCGAGGCGAAGCTCGGCGACGTCGACGCGCTGCGCGCCGAAGTCGACAGCCTGGCCGCAGACGCCGCCCAGATCGAGGCCCAGATCCGCCAGAAGGAGATCGACCTCGCCGACTGCGAGCTGCACAGCCCGATCGACGGCGTCGTCGACGACAAGTTCGTGCAGCCCGGCGAGTACGTCATTCCGGGGCAGCGCCTGTTCATCGTGCACGATCCCAAGGGGGTGTGGATCGACGCCGACATCAAGGAGACGAAGCTGACCCGATTGAAGCCCGGGCAGACGGTGGAGGTCTCCGTCGACGCCTATCCCGACCGCCGCTTCGTTGGCCGGATCGAACGCATCGGCGCCGCCGCCACCAGCGAGTTCGCCCTGCTGCCCAGCCCCAACCCGTCGGGAAACTTCACCAAGATCACCCAGCGCGTGCCGGTGCGCATCGCCGTCCAGCAACCCGACGACGATCCCTTGCGCCCCGGCATGATGGTGGAGGTCGATATCGACACCAGCCATTTCTAAAGGAGCCGATCGGCTGCGACGACGCCTCGTCGACCGCAGGACAGAACATGACATCCGCTTCGCCACGCCCTCGTCATCTCGACCCGATCCGCGACGCTCGCCGCCGCGCGGGCCGCGCGGCCGTCGTCGCGCTGGCGGCGGGGCTGTCGCTGGGCGCTTGTGAGGTCGGCCCGGATTATTCGCCGCCCGTCGTCGCGCTCGCGCCGTTCCACAACGCCCAGGCGGTCGACGACCGCGCCGCCAAGGGGCCGCCGCCGCCGCTCGACCAATGGTGGACCGGCTTCAACGATCCTGAGCTCACCCGCGTCATCGAGCGCGTCCTGGCCGAGAATCTCGACCTCCAGGCGTCGATCGAGCGGGCGAACGAAGCGCGCGCGGCCGCCAAGGCGTCCGAGGCGAAGCTTCTGCCGACCCTGGACGCCACCGGACAAGCGACGTTCGAGCAGTTGTCGTGGGAGAACCCGATCGCCGCGCTCGGCCGCCCCGTGCCCGGCTTCCCGCGCAGCGGCGCGCTCTACGACCTCGGCGCCGGCGCCGGATGGGAAGTCGATCTGTTCGGCGGGCTTCGTCGCGGCGAAGAAGCGGCCGAAGCCGAAGCCGAAGCGGCCGAAGCGTCGCGCCTCGGCGTCCGCGTCACGGTCGCCGCCGACGCCGCCGACGCCTATCTGCAGATTCGCGGCGATCAGGCGCGGCTGCGCGTCGCCGAACAGCAAGTCGCCACCGACCGCCGCCTGCTCGACCTCGTGAGGCTGCGGAAGACCCAGGGAATGGCGACCGACCGCGAGGCGGCGCAGGCGGAAGCCCTGCTCGCCCAGGCTCAGGGCGCCGTTCCGCTGCTGCGCTCGGCCCTCGAGGCGCAGACGAGCCGGCTCGACGTGCTGATGGGCGTGCAGCCGGGCGCCGCCGCCGAGCTCGCCGACGCGGCCGCCCTGCCCGCGATTCCGCGCATCGTCGCGACCGCCGCCGATATGCGCCGGCGGCCCGACGTTATCGCCGCCGAGCGCCATTTGGCCGCCGCCAACGCGCGCATCGGCGAAGCGATCGCCGAGTATTACCCCAAGTTGTCGCTGTCCGGCGTGGTCGGCTACGAAGCCATCGACCCCTCCCACCTGTTCCGGAGCGCCACCTTCCAGCCGCTGGCGACCACCGGCCTGCGCTGGCGGCTGTTCGACTTCGGCCGCATCGACGCCGAGGTGGAGACGGCCGACGCCGCCAGCCGGGAAGCGCTGATCGCTTACCGGAAGGTCGTCCTGCGCGCCGCCGAAGAGGTCGAGGACGCCTGCACGAGCCTGGTCCAGCTCGAAGCCCATCGGCGCGACGCAGCAAACCAGATCCGCGCCTTGAAGCGCGCGCGCGACGACTCGCAGGACGCCTATAGCAGCGGGTTGATCGCGCTGACCGACGCGCTCGACGCCGATCGCCAGCTGCTCCTCGCCGAGGACGACCTGCCGCGCACCCAGACCGACGCGGCGCGCGCCGCCGTCAGCCTGTTCCGCGCGTCGGGAGGCGGCTGGTGAGCGCGGCGCCCGAAGAAGCGTCGCGGCCGTCGACGCGCGGCGTCGCCGCCGACGAGCTCGCCGCCCGCTTCGGCCCGGCCTACAAGTGGTTCGCCACCTGCACGGTGATGGTGGGCACCATCGCCGCCATCCTGTCCTCGACCATGACCAACGTCGCCCTGCCCGACATGATGGGCGAGTTCGGCCTGGGACAGGATCAGATCCAGTGGGTGTCGACCGCCTTCCTCGCCGCCACCACGGCGTCGATGCTCGCCGCAGCGTGGGGCGTCGCCGCCTTCGGCGTGCGCCGCTGCTTCATGCTGTCGCTCGCCGTCTTCTGCGTCGGCTGCCTGGTCGGCGGCTATGCGACCGACGCCAGCGAACTGATCCTCGCCCGGGCGATTCAGGGGACGGCCGCCGGGGTGATCCAGCCGTTGTCGATGGTGATCATCTTCCTGGTCTTCCCGCCCAACCGGCGGGGCACGGCGATGGGCCTCTACGGCCTGGGGGTGATCCTCGCGCCGGCGCTGGGGCCGACCTTCGGCGGCGTGCTGATCGACAACTACTCCTGGCGCTACACCTTTCTCGCCTGCCTGCCGCTCAGCCTGTTCGGCATGCTGCCCGCCCCTATCTTTTTGCCCACCGAGCGGCGATCGACCCCCCCGCCGTTCGACTGGCTGGGCTTCGTCCTCGTGGCGACCGGAATCGGGGCGTTCCTCGCCGGACTGTCCAACGGACAGCGCCTCGGCTGGGATTCGAATTTCGTCGTCGGCGGGTTCGTCCTGTCGGGGATTTGCGCGGTCGCCTTCCTCCTTCAGGAACAGCGGACCGCCCATCCGGTGATGGACCTCGACCTCTATCTCAACCCCCGCTTCGTCGCCGCCTCGGCGGTGGCGTTCATGCTCGGCGTCGGGCTGTTCAGCTCGACCTATCTCGTCCCCCTGTTCGTGCAGACCGTCCAGGGCTACACGCCGACCGCCTCGGGTCTGTTGCTGGCGCCCGCCGGCGTCGCGCTCGGCTTCATCCAGCCCCTGGGCGGACGGCTGAGCGATCGCTTCCCCGCCCGCGTCCTGATCATCATCGGGATCGTGTTCTTCGGCGTCTCCAACTGGCTGATGAGCGACGCCGACACGTCCACTCCGTTCTGGCGCTTCGCCATGTGGGTGGCGATCGGCCGGATCGGGATGGGGCTGATCATGCCGGCGCTCAACAGCGGCGCGCTCAGGGTTCTCGAGCCTCGCCTGATCGGCCACGGCGCCGGCGCGATCAACTTCGTGCGACAACTGGGCGGCGCCGTCGGCGTCGGCGCGCTGTCCGTCTATCTCGAGCGCCAGACGACCACCTACGCCAGCGAATTCAACGCGATGCAGACGGGCGGGGCGGGCGCCGCCCAGGCGCTCGGACGCATCGCCGGAGCGCTCGCCCGCGCCGGCCTGCCGGACAACCCGCACGTCGGCGCGCGCGCCCTCGAAGCCCATCGCTTCCTCTCCCAGATGATCGAGGCGCAGGCGAGCGTGATGGGTTTCCGCGAAAGCTTCCTGCTGGTCGCCGTCGGCTTCTTCGCCGCCCTCGTCCCCGCCTATTTCATGCGGCCGTGGCGGCCCTCCCAAGAGAGCGGGCGGAAAGGCGCGACGGAGCGAACCGGCCCCTCGCCGCCGCGAGAGGCCGGCTCGACGGCTTTCTGACGGCCCACAGTCTGCGCCCCCCGCCGCGCGGGCGGCCTCTTCCCCGCCGGCGCGACCGTCAATTTCAGCATTCGGTGGCGAGGGCGAGGCCGGCCAAGCGAGCCGGCGGCGGCGATCCGAGGTGATCCGCCGGAAACCGTCTGAAAGGAAGTGACGATTTCCGGCGGGTCGAAGCCGGTTCAGTCCTGTTCGAAGCCGTAGACCTCAGGCAGGACGAACCGCGCCGCCAGGAAGCCGACCAGCGGGAAGATCGCCACGAACAGGGTCGCGCCCGCCTGGCCGATGGCCGTAAACAACGCCGGGAACAGGAAAATGGCCAGGAACGACGGCGCCTTGATGAACACGTAGGCGAAGCCGCTGGCCGTGCCGCGGTACTGCGGCCGCGCGACGAGCGTCGGGACGGTCATGCAGTTGGACGAATCCCAGTAGTGTCCCCACAGCATCGTTGCGGCGACAAACGGCAGCACCAACTTATGGCCGGTGAAGATCGCGATCGCCGCCACCACCAGCGAAACGAACACGATGCCAAATCCCCAGCTGCTGATCCCTCGGTGTCCGAGCTTCGGGGTAAGCAAGGGGCCGACCCAACCGGAGACCGCAGCGACCGAGTAGAGCGCCATGGTGACCAGGTCGGTCCCCATAATCGAGCTGACGCCAAGCGTGACGAACAGCACCGGAATATAGAAAGCGAAGGTCGAAAACTCGCAACCTTGGCAGAAACACGCGATGTAGCCGAACAGGCTGGCCCGCCAGCGGATCGGGTCCTTGCGGAGATCGGCCAGGAAGGCCGTCAGTCGCGGCTTCGGCACGACGACGTCCTCGTCCGGCAGCATGTCGAGCGGGTCATTGTACATTTGCCGGGTGACTTTCTTTGCCTCCCGGAAGCGGCCGCGGCGGATCAACCACATCGCCGTTTCCGGCAAGTCGCTCCGCAAGTACAGGATGATCGCGGCCGGCACGGCCCCCAGGGCGAGCGTCACCCGCCAAATCCATTCGTTCGGAATGCCGGAGGCGATAAACAGGGCGACCACCGCCAGGACGGCCACCTGGCCGATCGCGAACATGAACTGCCAGCGGTTGCCCACGACCTCGCGGACGCCCTTGGGCATGCATTCCATGATGTACGTGTAGCCGGTCGTGATATCGCTGCCGAGCGGGACGCCTAAGACGAGCCGCACCACCACCAACCAAGCCACGCTGGTCACAAACCCCTGCAGCAGGGCGAAGACGATGAATAGGACCATGGTGGAGAGGAACATGAACCGGCGCCCGACCTTGTCGGTTAGCCAGCCGCCGAGCAGCGAGCCGATCACCGCGCCGCCTTGTGTGGCCGCTCCCGCCAGGCCAAGCAGCAGCGGGTCGGGGTGATACTGCTCGCGGATGAACACCAGCACGAAAGCGATGCCATAAAGGTCCCACGCTTCCACCAGAATGGAAGCCATCATCAGCCAGCCGATCCGGTCGGCCCGGGGACTATACTTGCCGACCAAATAGCTTACTGCCTTATCCATTGATGCTTCTTGTGGTATAACCATCGACATGGAAACCTCCTCTCCGATATTCTTGCATTCTTATTTGTTTTCGTTCGCGTATCGCCCCTATTCCTTTCTGAATTGGTTGATGATAGCGCGGTCACGACGGCGCCGCCGACAGCCACGCAAGACTGGACTGTCGGCGCTCAGCCGCCCGCGTCGTCATTTGTCTCTGGCCGTCTGGCCAATTTCAAAGTCGGCCATGGTTTCGAGAGCGCGGACCATGCCCGAATGATCCCACGCTTTGCCGCCGTGAGCGGCGCAGCTGTTGAACAACTCCTGACAAGCAGCGGTGTTGGGCAGGCTGAGGCCGACCTTGCGCGCCGTCGACAGCGCCAGATTGAGGTCCTTCTGATGCAACTCGATACGGAAGCCCGGCGCAAAATTGCGCTTGAGCATCCGTTCGCCGTGCACCTCGAGAATGCGCGAGGAGGCGAAACCGCCCATCAGAGCCTGACGCACCTTGGCCGGATCGGCCCCGGCCTTGGCGGCCAACAGCAACGCCTCGCCGACCGCCTCGATGGTCAGCGCCACGATGATCTGATTGGCCACCTTGCATGTCTGCCCGTCGCCGTTGCCGCCGACCAGGGTGATGTTTTTGCCCATCAGATCGAACAACGGCTTGATCGCGTCGAACGCCTCTCGAGAGCCGCCGACCATGATCGTCAGCGAAGCGGCCTTGGCGCCGACTTCGCCGCCGGACACCGGCGCATCGAGATATTCGCAGCCGAGCGCTTTGACCCGCTTGGCGAATTCCTTCGTCTCGATCGGCGAGATCGAACTCATGTCGACCACGATCGTGCCGCCCGACAGACCTTCAGCGACGCCGTCCTTGCCGAACAGAACCTTTTCGACATCCGGAGTGTCGGGAACCATGATGATGACGATCTCGGCGTTCTTCGCCACTTCCTTGCCGCTGGCGCAGGCCTTGGCGCCTCCTGCGGTCAACGCCGCCGGCGCCGGCCGTAGGTCGTTGACGAACAGCTGGTGACCGCCAGCCTGAAGATGGCCAGCCATCGGCGCCCCCATGATGCCCAGACCGATGAATCCAACTTTACTCATAGCCGTTTGTTCCCCCAACATTTCCCGGTTGGCCGGTCCCTCCGCCCCACCCCGGGGCAGGCCGCAACCTCCGTCGCATCGCGGTCATTCCAGCACGCGCTTCACGGCGTCGACGATCGCCTCGGAGGTGAGTCCGTAATGCGCCAACAGTTCCTCGTAGTTGTACGCCGACGCGCCGAAGCTGTCCTTGATGCCGACGAATTCCAACTTCTGGTTGGTTACGCCCCGCAGCGCTTCGGCGATCGCGCCGCCAAGTCCGCCGATGACGCTGTGCTCTTCGGCGGCGACCACGCCCCTGAACCCGCGGCTGCCGTCGATAACCGCCTGCCGATCCAAAGGCTTGACGGTGCTGACGTTCACCACCTTCGCCGATATGCCTTGCTCCTCCAGCGACTTGGCCGCTTCCATCGCCTTCGACACCATGACGCCGTTGGCGAAAACGACCACGTCCCGGCCTTCCTTCACGGTGTAGAGCTTGCCGATTTGATAGTCGCCGTCCTCGCTGGTGTAGACCGGCAAATCGTTTCGGTTGATCCGCAAGTAGACCGGTCCCGGGCAGCTGGCCATCGCCTTGACCATCTTGCGCGTTTCGACGGCGTCGACCGGCGCCAGCACGGTCATGTTGGGAATAGCCCGCATAATCGCCACGTCTTCGACGGCTTGGTGAGTCGATCCGTCGCCAAAATCGGATAACCCCGAACTCGAGCCGCAGATCTTGACGTTCAATTTAGCGATGGAAATCGTCTGCCGAAGCTGGTCGTACGCCCTTCCCGAAGCGAACACGGCGAAAGAACTTATGAAGGCGATTTTCCCGGTCAATGCCAGTCCTGCAGCCGTAGAGGCCATGTTTTGCTCGGCGATGCCCATCTGGAAATACCGATCTGGATAGGCTTGTTGAAACAGGATAGACATCGTTGACTTGCCGAGATCGGCTTCCAGGACAACAATATCCTTATTGATTCTTCCCAAATCGACCAAGGCGTCGCCGTAGGCTGTCCTTTGGTTTTTTGTACTCACGGCTGTGTTTCCCCTAATTGCGCAGCTTTGCCAGGTCGCTCACGGCGATCGCCAATTGCTCCGACGTCATGGCTCCGTTGTGGAAGGCGGCGTTGTTTTCGGCGAAGGAAATCCCTTTGCCTTTGACCGTATTGGCGATGATGACCGTTGGCTTTCCCTTGACCGCGCAAGCCGAATCGAAGGCTTCGACCACGGCGGCGACGTCGTGGCCGTCAATTTCGATGACGTTCCAACCGAAGGCCGCCCATTTGGGGGCCAAGGGGCCGATCTCGAACGTGTCGGCGATAGCCCCGGTGGCCTGCAGCCGGTTGCGATCCACCACGGCCGTCAGATTGTCGAGCTTGAAGCTGGCCGCCGCCATCGCGGCTTCCCAGATCTGCCCTTCATCCAACTCACCGTCGCCGATAATGACGTATACTCTGCTTTTGGCGCCGTTCAGCCTCAGGCCCAACGCCATGCCGTTGGCCACGGACAGCCCTTGGCCCAGCGACCCCGTGTTGGCTTCGACGCCGGGGGTTCTGGTCATATCGGGATGTCCTTGCAGCATGCCGCCGAGAGACTTGACGCGCTGCAGTTCTGCGATGGGGAAATAGCCGGCCAGAGCCAGGGCGGCGTATTGCACGAGCGCCGCATGCCCCTTGCTCAGCAGAAAACGGTCGCGATCTTCCTTGGCCGGGTTTTTCGGATCGTGTTTCATCTTGTGAAAGTAAAGCGCGGCGACGATCTCCGCGCTCGAGCAGGAGCCCCCGAGATGGCCGACCTTCCCGGCGCCGATGAGATCTTTGACGATGAGCTCCCTGAGGCTCAGAGCCTTGTCCTCTAACCTCCGCACCAATTCTGGCGTCACCATGCGATTCCTCGATCTCAATGAATTGTTCCTGACTTGCCCTGGGCTTGGCTCTCAGTCGGTCCTGTCCCAGGGCGTCCCGGCGAGCCATCCGCCCTCGACGTAAATCGACTGGCCGGTGATGAAGGAGCCGGCGTTCGACGCCAGCAGGAGGCAACACCCGACCAGATCCTCGGGGAATCCGGGTCGCTTCCACAGGCTGCGCTCCAGCAGCCAGGCGCTGCGGACCGGGTCATTCCACAAGGAAACGGTCAGAGGCGTCAGCATGTGGCCCGGACAAATCGCGTTGACCCGGATCTTGTGTTCCGCCCACTCCACCGACATCGACTTCGCCAGCTGGCACAGTCCGGCCTTATGCGCCCCGTAGACGGTCACGCCGGCCAAGCCGATCGCGTTGTTCAGCGAGCCCATTTGGATGATGGAACCGCCGTCGCCTTTGGCCATCACCCGCGCCGCGGCGCGCGATAGTTCGTAGGGAATGCGTAGATCAATGGCCGAGATGAGGTCCCACGACTCCCTCGAGACCTCGAACGCGCGCTCGCGGCGGTTCACCCCGGCATTGTTGAGAAGGATATCCAACCGACCAAAGCGGCTGACGGCGGCTGCAACGATCGAGTCGACCGCGCCATCGGCAAGCAGGTCGCAAGCAAATTCCTCGCAACGGCCGTTCGCCGCCTTGATCGCATCGGCCGTCGCCGCCGTTGAAGCGTTCGGATGGTCGGTGACCAGCACGCTCGCCCCAGCGGCGGCTAGGCCCGCCGCAAGCCAAGACCCCAGCCCGCCGCCGGCCCCCGTGACGATCGCCGCCTTGCCGGTGAGATCGAACAGCGATTCCGGCCGTAGCGCGCGCGCTTTGGAACCATCGAGGCGGCGCAATTCAAACTTTTCTCGCATGATTCTCTCAAGCCCCCTCTAAGCCCTGGTTCGCGGCCCTCGCCCGTAGAGCGGCGCCATGCAGACGATGACGGCGTTCGGCGGACCGGCAATCGCAAAGCCTCGCCAGGCGGCGCATCTCCGGCGAAGCGAAATCGCGAGGCGAAAATCCGCCGGAATCGAGGACGATCAACCCATGCGCGACCCCATTGGCCGCGAGCGTGACGATCATCACGCGAATCCTGAGGTCGGCGACGCCGATCGCGACGCCGCACAGGCCGCCGTAGGGAACGGCGTAAATCTCCTCGGCGAGGCCGAAGCTCGCGATCGCGCAGGACATCATCGCTCGCGTCGTCAGCGTCCGCGGCGGCGATGGATCGATCCGGCCAAGCAGGATTTCCTCCCCTTGGTGTTCCCTCTCCCGCGGAAACGTCCTTGGTCTATGAAAGCGCTGCCATTCTGTCAATGGCGTTGCGTCGACGAGGACGGCGCTCGTCGAACGCCGTCGCCATTCGATGCACCGTGTTGTAGAAAATGAGGATTTCTTCCCGGCGAACGTTGAGACCGGGAATGTCGGTTGTCCAAAAAGCGTGACTGCGCTATCTTGCCGCAGCGCGGCGATGAGGCGCGGGCTGTCGCTTTTCGCCTGCCTGAGAAGACGCGGGCGAGGCCGATCAGCCGCCGTGCGGCGGTTGCCGGCGTCGTGGAAATCTCCCGTTTCCGCCCGACGGCGGATTCACCTGCGCCTCCGACGCCAACGATGAGAACCAACGTCGGCCGACTTTTCCGCCGCCGATGACAGCGCTGCCATTTGCAAGCGCCGCTTTTTCTGCGAAAAGAACTTCGTTCGATTCCCGCCAATCGAGGTTGAGAAGGTTAGCCATGACCATGCGCGGACGACCTGAGAAGGCCACCCTCTCGGATGTCGCCAAGGCGGCGAAGGTCAGCGCCAGCACCGTTTCGCGAGTCCTGCGTAACCCGGAAGTCGTTTCCGCCGAGTTCCAGTCGCGCGTGCGTCACGCGGTCGACAAGCTCGGCTATGTGCCGGATCGAGCCGCGAGATCCTTGGCTTCGGCGCGATCCGAAAACATCGGAGTCGTCATTCCTTCGGTGACCAATAATGTCTTCGTCGACGTCCTGAGCGGGATCTATTCGGTGACCCAAGAAAGCAACTTCGGTATTGAAATTGGCAATACACGATACTCGCCGATGCAAGAAGAGAAGATCCTGCGAATGCTCTTGAGCCAGCGGCCGGCCGGACTGATCGTCACTGGCCTCGACCAATCGGCGCCGTGCCGCGCCTTATTGGAAAACGCTGACTGTCCCATCGTCCAGATCATGGAATTCGGCAAGTCGCCGGTCGATATGCTGATTGGGTTTTCCCACCGCGACGCCGCTCGCGCCGCCACCCGCCACTTGATCGAACAGGGCTATCGGCGAATCGCTTTCCTCGGCGCGAGCATGGACCCGCGCGCGCAACGGCGCCTCGAAGGGTTCACCGAGGCGGTGGACGCGGAAAGCCTGTTTGACGAACGATTGGTGGTGACGACGCCGCGCCCCACTTCGGTGACGGTCGGTTGTGAATTGATGGCCGAGCTTCTCGCCCGCGCGCCTGACGCCGACGCGGTCTTCTGCATCAACGACGACTTGGCGTTGGGCGCCCTTTTCGAATGTCAGCGACGGCGAATCGCCGTGCCCGCGCAATTCGGAATCTGCGGGTTCAACGACTTGGAAATGATGGCGGTCGCCAATCCTCCCCTGACGAGCGTGCAGACGTTTCGTCGGGAAATGGGGCGGCGCGCCGCCGAAATGGTGATGGCGCGCATCGGCGGCGCGTCGGCGCCGGCGCCCGTCGTCGATCTCGGCTTTGATCTCATCGAGCGTCAAAGCACCCGCCGACGAGGATGAAATGCGATCGTCAGAGCCGAGTGCGACGTAAGGTTACGGCGCCAGTTCGCTTGCTTATTACTGTTACGGCATCGCGACGGCGCCTTATTGCCTTTCCCGTTGCTTCAGCCGCGCAACACGATGGTTGAAGTCGGTCAAGCGTCAATCAGGCGCCCTGTCGCCGTAACGCTGATAACGCTGCGCCGCGCCCTAAAATCGCCCCGCCGCGACACGGCGGCCTCCCTCGCCGAGCCTGGTGCGGACGGCGGGGCTCGAACCCGCATGGCTATAAGGCCGAAGGATTTTAAGTCCTTTGCGTCTACCAGTTCCGCCACGTCCGCTCTCAGCGCCGTTGTCTCACACTTACGCGCGCAATTGAACCCGCGCCTCAGCCGGCGGCGTCGTCGGCGATCGGCGGCTGGAAGGCGAGGCCCAAGTCCCAGGGAAAATAGATCCAGGTGTCCTGCGAAACCTCGGTGATGAAGGTGTCGACCATCGGGCGCCCCTGGGGCTTGGCGTAGACGGTGGCGAAATGCGCTTTGGGCAGCATTTCGCGCACGATCTTCGCGGTGGCGCCGGTGTCGACGAGGTCGTCGATGATCAGGATCTTCGCGCCGCCGTCGAGCTTGGCGACCTCGGCGGCGATTTTCTTCAGCACTTCGAGACCGCCCTGCTTCTTGTAGTCGTGGTAGGAGGCGACGCACACCGTCTCGACGACGCGCAGCTCGAGTTCGCGCGCGATGATCGCCGCCGGCACCAGGCCGCCGCGGGTGACCGCGACGATCGCCTCGAACGGCCCCGAGCCGGCCAGGCGCCACGCCAGCGCCCGCGCGTCGCGGTGGAACTGCTCCCAGGAGACCGGAAAGGCTTTTTCGCGACCGTCGGGCATGGCGGGTTCCTGCTTTGAGGCTTGGGCGACGATCCCTCCATAGCAAGCGGCGCGGCCGGGAGCGAGCGCGCGCGGGGCCCGTCAACAGCTTTGGCGGGCTGCGCCCGAGACCGCCCCTCTTCTACGCCGGCCTGGCGCCGCCCCTGATCTCGGCCAGCATCGCCTCGATCGCGCGGCGCGCCGCGGCGACCTTTTCGGCGTCGCGGCCGCGCACCACGATCTGGTTGCGGAACGACCCTTCGGCGAACGAGGGATAGGAGCCGATCATCGTCTCGCCGTGGGCGGCGGCGATCCCGCCGAGCGCGTCGCCGTAGCGCCCCTCGGGGATCGCCCCCGCCTCGATCGTCTCGACGACGACCTTCACGCCCGTCTCCAGGCCCTTGGCGGCGCTGTCGAGCATCGCCTGCATGATCGAGGGCACGCCGGCCATGACGATGACGTTGCCGATGCGAAAGCCGGGCGCCCAGGAGACCGGATTGTCGATCAGTTCGGCGCCCTGGGGCACGCGCGCCATGCGCCGGCGCGCCGGCGTCAGCTCGCCGCCCGGGTAGCGCCGCCGCATCATCGCCAGGATGCGCGGGTCCTCGTCGATGCCGACGCCGAACGCCTTGGCGACCGCGTCGGCGGTGATGTCGTCGTGGGTCGGCCCGATGCCCCCGGTGGTGAAGACGTAGGCGTAACGCGTGCGCAGCGCGTCGAGCGCGGCGACGATCTCGGCCTCCACGTCGGGCACGACGCGCGCCTCGCGCAGATCGACGCCGATGTTGGCGAGATACGCCGCGATATAGCCGATGTTGCGGTCCTTGGTGCGCCCCGACAGGATTTCGTCGCCGATCACCAGGACCGCCGCGGTGACGATCTTGGTCATCGGCTCGGCTCCGCGCCCGCCAGCTCGTAGGCGACGTTCTCGACCGTGCGCAGGATTTCGCGATAGCCGAGCCCGCGCAGGCGCTCTTCGAGCATCGCGCCGACGCGCAAGAGCGAGAACTCCATGATGATCAGGCGCGGCCACAGCGCCGGCGGCGCCTCGTTCAGGAAGGGGTCGAGGACCAGATCCTCGGCGCCCTCGACATCGAGCTTGATCGCGTCGATCTTGGCGTAGCTTTCTTCGCGCGCCAGCGTCAGCAGCTTCTTGGCCCGCACGCGCATCTGCTCGACGCGCGCCTCGGCGCTGACGATGCGCACCGAGCTCTCGCCCTGATTGCTGGTGTTGACGAACAGCGTGATCTCGCCGTCGATGTCGGCAAGCGCGCAGGAAACCGCCTTGACGTTGGCGCAGTCGCTTTGCCGGATGTTGTAGGCGAGCCGCTCGAACACTTCCGGCAACGGCTCGACGGCGAGAATGCGCGCCCGCGGCCCGCCGAGGCCGGCGGCGTAAAGCGCGTAGCCGCCGACGCTGGCGCCGACGTCGAGAAACACGAACTCGCCCTTCAGACGCTCCGCCAGCAGCGCCCGCTCCGGCGCGTCGAAATATTGCGGCGTGAACAACAGGCGCTTTTCCGCGACGTTGTGGGAGGGATAAAGGCGCATCCGCGCGCCCAGCGAAACGACGTCGACCGGCCGGCCGTGCAGCGAGCGGGTCGCGACGCCGCGCAGGAAAAACGCCGTCCGCTTGCCGAACCACCCCAGCGAACAGCGGCGCGTCACCCGCAGCGCGAGGGCGCAAAGGCCGCTCGGCGCGAAATGGCCGAAGGGCGCGGACTCGACGACGCTGTCAGTGGACATTCACGCTCGCCATTGGCGTTATGAGCGGGCCGTCGTAGCACAAGCCGGCGTCGCTTCGCCAGCGCTAGCTCGCCCCAGGCCTTTCGCTTTCACGGCGCGCCGCGTCGGCGAGCCGCTCGCGCTCGGCGCGCGAGTCGGCGCTCATCGCGCGAACGCGGGCGACGATTTCGGGGCGCGCCGTTTCCGGCGAGCCGGCGGCGAACGGCGGCTCGGGCGCGTATTCCATGTTCAACTGGATGATCTCGGCGACGTCGCGGCCGGCGAGTTCGGCGATCAGCGTCAAGGCGAAGTCGATCCCCGCGGTCACGCCGGCCCCGGTGACGACGGCGCCGTCGCGCACGACGCGCGCCTTGACCGGAACGGCGCCGAAGGCGGCGAGAAGATCGAGCGAAGCCCAATGCGTCGTCACGCGCTTTCCCCGCAGCAGCCCGGCGGCGCCGAGGGCCAGCGCCCCGGTGCAGACGGAGGTCATGAAGCGCGCCCCCTTCGCCTGGGCGCTGAGGAACGCCAACGCCGCCTCGTCGCGCATCAGCGCGTTGACGCCGACGCCGCCGGGAACGCAGATCATGTCGAGCTGCGGGCAATCGGCGAAGGTCGTCGTCGGCGTCAGCGTCAACCCGGTCGACGAACGCAGCGGTTCGAGGCTCTTCCAGACCAGGCGAACCCGCGCTTCCCGCCAACTGGCGAAGACTTCGTAGGGTCCGGTGAGGTCGAGCTGCTGCACGCGGGGAAAAACCACAAAACCGATTTCCATCGTCATGGGCTCTCACAACTCCAATCCCGGGCGCCGCCGAGGCGCCGGCGCGACGATCCTCAGCCGTCTGTCCTTTTGGAAGAGAAAAATTCCGACTCTGAGGGCCTGTCAAGGACTTTGGCCGCTGCGCGGCGGTCCGAAGGACCGTCCGTGACAGGCTCTTACGGTCGGAAAAACAGCCTCTCCGAGAGAAAAGTCGGCGCGCCGCGTCGATGGCTCCGAACGATTGTCGACCCGAACTCGCAGCCCTACATTCTCCTTTCAGTCGGACGAACGCCCCAGCCGCCGCGTCACGCCGCCCCGGCCCGCTCGCGCGCGCTTCTTGCATGGCGCCGCCGCGATGCTTGTGTTGCGCGGCGGCGAAAGCGTATTAAATGAAGCCTGACCGGGCGCGGCGGCGCCTAAGCTCCGTCTCAAGGTTCTCGCCATGACGTTCGTCGATTCCGCGCTGCTGCAAGGCCGGCGCAACGGCCATATCAAGCTGCACGGGCCGGAAGCGTTCGCGGCGATGCGCAAGGCCGGCGCGCTGACGGCGCAAGCGCTCGATCTGCTGGTCGAACGGGTGCGCCCGGGCGTCTCCACCGCCGCGCTCGACGCGTTCGTCTACGAATTCGCCAGGGACCACGACGCCTACCCCGCGCCGCTCGCCTATCGCGGCTATCGCAAGTCGATCTGCACTTCGATCAATCACGTCGTCTGCCACGGCATTCCCGACGACAAGCCGCTGCGCGACGGCGACATCCTCAACATCGACGTCACACTGATCGTCGAGGGCTGGCACGGCGACGCCAGCCGCATGTACATCGCCGGCGAGGCGCCGCGGCGCGCGCAAAGGCTGATCGAAGTGACCTACGAATCGCTGATGCGCGGCGTCGCGGCGGTCAAGCCGGGCGCGACGACCGGCGACATCGGCTACGCCATCCAAAGCTACGCCGAGGGGGAGCGCTGCTCGGTGGTGCGCGACTTTTGCGGCCACGGCCTCGGCCGCCTGTTCCACGACGAGCCGAACATTCTCCACGTCGGCCGGCCCGGCGAGGGCGCGCCGCTGCGTCCGGGCATGCTGTTCACCATCGAGCCGATGATCAATCTCGGCGGCGCCGGCGTGAAGGTCCTGTCCGACGGCTGGACCGCGGTGACGCGCGACCGCTCGCTTTCCGCGCAGTTCGAGCACAGCGTCGGCGTGACCGAGGCCGGCGTCGAGGTTTTCACCCTCTCGCCCGCCCGCCTCGAGCGTCCGCCCTACTCGCGATGAAGCGCGACCCCGGCCAGGGCGAGCCCGCCCATTATCTCGGGCATCGCGAGAGATTGCGAGGCCGCTTGCGCGAGGCCGGGCCGGAGGCGATCGCCGATTACGAACTCGTCGAACTCGTGTTGTTTCGGGCGATCCCACGCCGCGACGTCAAGCCGCTCGCCAAGGCGCTGATCGCGCGTTTCGGCTCGTTCGCCGAAGCGATCGCGGCGCCGCCGGCGCGGCTGGCCGAGATCGAAGGCATGAGCGCCGGCGCGATCTCGGAATTCAAGATCGTCGAGGCGAGCGCCCAACGCTTCGCCAAGGGCGTGGCGAAAAAGCGCCTTTCCATCGGCTCCGAGCGGGAAGTGATCGACTATTGCCGCGCCGCGATGGCCTTCGCGGAGCGCGAAGAGTTCCGCATCCTTTTTCTCGACAAGAAGAACGGCGTCATCGCTGACGAATCGCAAGGCGTCGGCACGGTCGACCAGACGCCGGTCTATCCGCGCGAAGTCGTGCGCCGGGCGCTGGAGCTCGCCGCGACCGCGCTCATCCTGGTCCACAACCACCCCTCGGGCGACCCCACACCTTCGACCCAGGACGTCAAGATGACGCTCGACATCATCGCCGCGGCCGCGCCGCTCGGCGTCACGGTGCACGACCACGTCATCGTCGCCCGCAACGGCCACGCGTCGCTGAAAGGCCTGCAGCTGATCTGAGCGGCGGCCGTCGACGCGCATCGTCGCCATTCGGTCGGCGACTTGGTCGATGGCGCCGTCGCTCACGCTTCTATCCGCGAAGCGGCCGCCGCCTTCGCGACGAACCGGCAAACCCGGCGCCGCTCGGCGACGCCGGCGCGCGGCTCGGGCGACGGCGTCCGCCGCGACCGGCTTCAAAGCGACGGCGTTCGTTCGGCCGAGATTCTTCTCGAATCGTCGCAATTGGCTATGGCTTAGGCAATATCGCCCCGCCGTTGCACAAAACTTCGGCAGCCGCGATCCGGGCGACGGCCTCGCCGCAAGCGAACGGGAGGCGAGGGTTCCCGCGAAGCCGTCGTCAGCGCAACGATACGCGAAAAAGTGTCGCTTTTGGTGCATATTATTGTGCCTCTTCGAGCCGGATCGCCGTGGTTTGGCTTGGAAACGTCAGGCCCTTGCGCGATCACGCCCGAAATCTCGCGAGGAGGCGGACCGCGGACGACGAACAATCGGACGAGCGGTCGCGGCGACGATCGGACCGAGGCCCGGGCGAGTTGACGGCGAAAGTCTATTCCGGCGATTGCCGGGCGGACACGCTGTGGTTAAGGTCGGCCAGTGCGCTTCGGTTGAGCGCTGAGGGGTTCGACCGCGGCTTCCGGGCGCGCGACGCGCGGCGATCGAAGAGGGGCCGGCCAGCCGACGTTGGCGCGGATTCTGCATCGGGACGAAATCGAAGGGGCGCATCGACGCATGGATAATTTCCTGCAACAGCTCATCAATGGGCTGACGCTCGGTTCGGTCTACGGTCTGATCGCCATCGGCTATACGATGGTCTACGGCATCATCGGCATGATCAATTTCGCCCACGGCGACGTGTTCATGCTGTCGGCGTTCATCGCCCTGCTGGCCTTTCTCGTCCTCACCAAGATCCTCGGGGTCGCCTACCTCCCCCTGGCGTTCCTGATCGTGCTGGCCGCGGGGATGGCGCTCACCTCGGTATGGAATTGGGCGATCGAGCGGATCGCCTACCGGCCGTTGCGCGGCTCGTTCCGGCTGGCTCCGCTGATCTCCGCCATCGGCATGTCGACCTTCCTCTCCAATTTCGTCCAGGTCGCGCAAGGCCCGCGCAACAAGCCGGTGCCGCCGATGTTCACCGACTTGATTCATATCGGCGGCGCAGGCCACGACATCACGCTGCAATATCGTCAGATCGTCATCTGGGTGGTCACGGCGATCCTGCTGGCCGGGTTCTGGTGGGTGGTGCAAAATACGGCGCTGGGGCGCGCGCAACGCGCCTGCGAGCAGGATCGCAAGATGGCGGCGTTGATCGGCGTCGACGTCGACCGGACGATCTCCATCACCTTCGTGATTGGCGCGGCGCTCGCCGCGGTCGCGGGCTCGCTCTACATGATGTATTACGGGGTGGTGAATTTTTCCGATGGGTTCCTGCCGGGCGTCAAGGCCTTCACTGCGGCGGTGCTCGGCGGCATCGGCTCCTTGCCCGGCGCGGTGCTCGGCGGTCTGATCATCGGTCTGATCGAAGTTTTCTGGGCGGCGTATTTTTCATCCGACTACAAGGACGTCGCGGCCTTCTCGATCCTGGCGATAACCCTCATCTTCATGCCGTCGGGCATTTTGGGCCGACCTGAAATCGAGAAGGTGTGACGATGCCGGCGGTTTCCGAGAACGGCGCCGGCGCCGACTTCGGGGTGCGGCTGAAGGACGCCACGGCGGCGACCGTCCTGACCGTCTTACTGTGCGTGCCGATCATCTTGTTTCACGCCGACGCGGACATCGACGGCGTGCTGCAGCCGATCCCCCGCCCCTGGGCGGTCGCGATCTTCGCCCTGCTGGCGTTCTTCGGACGGCTGGCCGTCCACAATTTCTCCGCGGGCGCGACGAGAGAGGCCAAGCCCGCGTCCAGGCTATGGTCGGTCGTTCGCGCCGCCGGCGCGAAATACCTGCCGATCGTCGGCCTCGCCGCGCTCTTTCTCTATCCCTTCGTCATTCTGATGGCGCTGGGCTCCGGCGGTTCGCTGAAATGGGTCGACACCTACGGCATCCAGATCCTGATTTACGTGATGCTGGGCTGGGGCCTCAATATCGTGGTCGGACTGGCGGGCCTGTTGGACCTCGGCTACGCCGCGTTCTACGCGGTCGGGGCCTATTCCTACGCGCTGCTGGCGACGACGTTCGGCCTCTCGTTTTGGGTTTGTCTGCCGCTCGCCGGGATGCTCGCCGCGCTGTGGGGCGTGATGCTCGGCTTTCCCGTGTTGCGCCTGCGCGGCGACTATCTGGCCATCGTCACGCTCGCCTTCGGCGAGATCATCCGGACGATCCTGGTCAACTGGGTCTCTTTCACCCACGGCAGCGCCGGCATCGCCTCCATTCCGAAAATCACCTTCTTCGGCTTGCGCTTCGCCGATCAACCCGGCGGCTTCGACGCCTTCTTCCATCTCGACTATTCGCCGCTGCACGGCAAAATGTTTCTTTATTACGTCATCCTCTGCCTTGCGCTGATCACCAACGTCGTCTCGATGCGATTGCGCCGACTGCCGATCGGGCGCGCCTGGGAGGCGTTGCGCGAGGACGAAATCGCCTGCCGCTCGCTGGGCGTCAACACCACCAACACCAAGCTGACGGCGTTTGCGCTGGGCGCCTTCTTCGGCGGATTGGCCGGTTCCTTCTTCGCCGTGCGCCAGGGCTTCATCAGTCCCGAGAGCTTCACCTTCAGCGAGTCAGCGACGATTCTCGCCATTGTGGTGCTCGGCGGGATGGGTTCGCAAATCGGCGTCGCTTTCGCGGCGGTGTTTCTGATCGGCGGTTTCGAGATGCTGCGCGAACTCGATTTTCTTCGCGCCATCATGGCGAACGGGACGGGCGTCTTTTTGATCTGCCTCGTCGTCGCCGCGTTCGGAATCATCCGATCGCGCGGCCTCGCCGTGCAGGTCGCCATCGTCGCCGTCGGCGCCGTCTTCGCGTTGCGGGCGTTTCACCTGCTGCCCGACGGGATCGTCGATAAGTTCGCCATGCCCGAGTTCGATCCGGCGCAATATCGCGGTCTGTTGTTCGGCCTGGCGATGGTGGTGATGATGGTCGTGCGGCCGCGGGGCTTTATTGCGACGCGCGCGCCGTCGGTCTTCCTCAAGGAGAGGAAGACGGTGTCCGGCGCGCTCGTCAAGGAAGGACACGGCTGATGCGTTGGCGGACCGATCCCCTGCTCGTCGTCGAGCATTTGACGATGCGGTTCGGCGGCCTCGTCGCGGTCAACGACCTCACGTTTCAAGCCGGGCGCGGCGACATCACCGCGCTCATCGGCCCCAACGGCGCGGGCAAGACGACGGTGTTCAATTGCGTGACCGGCTTTTACAAGCCGACCGAGGGGCGTCTGGCGCTGGCGCGGGTAGGCGCCGTCTCCGCCGCCGACGTCGAGGCGCTGACGCGTTCGTCGAACAAGCACGCGATCACCCCGACCGGCGAACTCTATCTCCTCGAGCGCATGCCCGGCAACGAAATCGGCTGGCGCGCCAGGGTGGCGCGGACGTTCCAGAACATTCGCCTCTTTCAAGGCATGACCGCGCTCGAAAATCTCATGGTCGCCCACCACAACACGTTGATGCTGGCCAGCGGTTTCACCGTGCTCGGCCTGTTCGGCGCGCCGAGCTATCGGGCCGCCGAAGCGCAAGCCGTGGAGCGGGCCAAGTACTGGCTGGACAAGATCGGCCTGATCGATCGCGCCGACGATTCGGCCGGCGAGTTGCCGTATGGCGCGCAGCGTCGGCTCGAAATCGCGCGCGCCATGTGCACCGATCCGGCGCTGCTGTGCCTGGACGAGCCCGCCGCCGGCCTCAACCCCCGCGAGTCGATGGAGCTGAACGCGCTGCTCCATTCGATCCGCGACGATCACAAGACCTCGATTTTGTTGATCGAGCACGACATGTCGGTCGTCATGCAGATTTCCGATCACGTGGTCGTGCTCGACTACGGCACCAAGATCGCCGACGGCACGCCGGACGAGGTGCGCAACGATCCCAAGGTCGTCGCCGCCTATCTCGGCGTCGCCGACGAAGAGGAGCTCGCCAGCGCGGAAGCGGAGATCGGCGCATGAGCCGGACCAGCGCAGAATTCGGCGCCGCGCCGGCCGCGCCCGCCGCCGCCAGGCCGCTGCTGACGGTTCGCGGCGTCGAGACCTTCTACGGCAAGATCCAGGCGCTCAAGGGCGTCGATCTCGACGTCAACGAAGGCGAGATCGTCACCTTGATCGGCGCCAACGGCGCCGGCAAGTCGACGACGATGATGACGATTTTCGGCAGCCCGCGCGCGCGGCGCGGCTCGATCGTTTTCGACGGCCATGACATCACCAACGAGCCGACCCACCTCATCGCGCGCATGTCGATCGCGCAGTCGCCCGAAGGACGGCGCATTTTCCCACGCATGACGGTGCTCGAGAACCTGCAGATGGGCGCCTCGATCGACAATTTCGCGCATTTCGACGAGGACTTGAATAACGTGTTCAGCATGTTCCCCCGTCTCAAGGAGCGCGCGCAGCAACGCGGCGGCACGCTTTCGGGCGGCGAACAGCAGATGCTGGCGATCGCCCGCGCGCTGATGGGGCGGCCGCGACTGCTGCTGCTCGACGAGCCGTCGCTGGGCCTCGCGCCGCTGCTCGTCAGGCAGATTTTCTCCGCGATTCAAGAGCTCAACCGAAGCAGGGGAATATCGGTGTTTCTGGTCGAGCAAAACGCCTTCCACGCGCTCAAGCTCGCGCATCGCGGCTACGTGATGGTCAACGGGCTGATCACCATGCAGGGCTCCGGCCAGGAGCTGCTGGCGCGGCCCGAAGTGCGCGCCGCCTATCTCGAGGGAGGCCACTGATGGCGGGCGTCGTGTGGGCCGACAGCGAATACGGCTTCTTGGCGTTCTTCGTGCTCGACGGCCTGGGCGCCGCGGCGGCGTTCGCCACCGGCCGCGCCCTGGCCGGCGGCTGGAGCCCGCTGTGGCGCATCGGGCCGGCGACGGTCGCGCTCGCCGCGGCGGTGCGGTTCCTGCACTACGCGCTGTTTCAGGAGGAGCTGCTCTCGCTCCACTATTATCTCGTCGCCTTCGCCCTGCTGCTCGCCATGGCCTGGCTCGGCTACGCCTCGATGCGCGCGCGGCAGATGGCGACGCAATATTCTTGGGCCTTCGAGAGGATCGGATTGCGCTGGCGGGCGCGTTGAGGCGACGACGCGGCGGCTCGCCGCGAGCATACCAAAGATTCGAGCGGGCCTCGCGGCTCTTGAGGTGACACCCAGCCAAAAACAGGCTTGTATCCCCACCAAGGTGGGATGACGTTCCACCAGGGAGCGCTGTCTGCACCCTGCAGCACAAGGAGTGTAGCATGAAGAAATATTGGTTGACGGGTCTCGCGCTCGCGGCCGGGTTGGCTTTCGCCGGCGCCGCGAACGCGCAAATCAAGATCGGCGTCGGCGCTCCGATCACCGGCCCCAACGCGGCGTTCGGGGCCCAATTGACCACGGGCGTGAACCAGGCCGCCGCCGACTTCAACGCCACCGGCGGCATTCTCGGCCAGCAGATCACGATCGAACCGGGCGACGACGTTTCCGATCCCAAGCAGGGCGTCTCGGTCGCCAACAAATTCGTCGGCGACGGCGTCAAGTTCGTCGTCGGCCACTTCAACTCCGGCGTGACCATTCCGGCCTCCGAAGTCTATTCCGACAACGGCATTCTGGAGATCACGCCCTCGGCCACCAACCCGAAGGTCACCGACCGCGGACTGTGGGACGTGTTCCGCACCTGCGGCCGCGACGACCAGCAGGGCAAGCTGTGGGCCGATCTGGCGCTGGGCGATCTCAAGGACAAGAAGATCGCCATCGTCCACGACAAGACCCCCTACGGCCAAGGCCTCGCCGACGCCGCCAGGGGATTCATGAACAAAGGCGGCAAGCAGGAAGTCCTCTATGAAGGCGTCAACACCGGCGAAAAGGACTATTCGGCGATCGTCTCCAAGATCAAGGCGGCCGGCGCCGATTACGTCATGTGGGGCGGCCTGCACACCGAGGGCGGCCTGATCGTGCGCCAGATGCGCGACCAGGGCATGAAGACCATCATGATCTCCGGCGACGGCATCACCGACAACGAGTTCGCTCAGATCGGCGGCCCCGGCGTCGAGGGCACGCTGATGTCGTTCGGCCCCGAGCCGCGCAACAACCCCGCCGCCAAGGACATCGTCGCGGAGATCAAGGCCAAGGGCTTCGAGCCGGAAGGCTATACGCTCTATTCCTACGCCGCGATGCAGATCATCAAGCAGGCGGCCGAGAAGGTCAATTCGCTCGATCCCAAGAAGATCGCGGAAGTGATGCATTCCGGCATGGTCTTCAAGACCGCGATCGGCGACATCGCCTACGACAACAAGGGCGACCGCTTGAACGTCGACTACGTCTGGTACGTCTGGGAGAAGCAGCCGGACGGCAAGATCAACTTCCGGCAGCTGTGATCCGATCCCGCGGCGAGCGCCGCGGAACTTCGTCGAACGAGAAGGGCCCGCCGAAGCGATCGGCGGGCTCTTTTTCGTCCTCGTTTCGCCGCTTACTGGCCGAAGGTCGGAAACGTCTCGACCAGCCATGCCGAGGCGTTCTGAAAGCCGCCGGTCAGGAACGCCGCGCCGGTCAGCACCAGCAGGACGCCGACCGCCTTCTCCAGCCGCGCGAACTGCCCGCGCAGGCCCCGCGCCACCCTCAGGAACCGCTCCATCGCGATCGCCGCCGCGACGAAGGGAACGCCGAGCCCGAACGCGTAGGCCGCCAGCAGCAACGCGCCGCGCGCGACGGTGTCTTGCGCGCCCGCGACGGCGAGGATCGCGGCCAGGATCGGCCCGATGCACGGCGTCCAACCGAGCGCGAACGCCAGCCCCATCAGGTAGGCGCTCCAAAGCCCCGGCGGCTTGGCGATTTCGATCCGCGCCTCCCGGAGCATCGCGCCCCATTTGAAGACGCCGAGAAAGTGCGCGCCCATCAGGACGATGCCGATTCCAGCGGCGATCGACAGCGCGTGGCTCCATTGCCGGAGCAGCGCGCCGACCGCCGAGGCGCTCGCGCCGAGCGCCACGAATACACTGGAAAATCCCGCCACGAACAGCAGCGACCCGATCACGACGTCACGGCGCGCGCGCGTCTCCCCCCCGTCGACCAACGCCTCGAGCGAGGTCCCCGCGAGATAGCAGAGGTACGGCGGGGCGAGCGGCAGCACGCAAGGGCTGAGGAAGGACAACAGTCCGGCGCCGACGGCCGCCGGCAGGGAAACGTCGGTCATGACCTTCTCTTGCCGGCGCTCTCGCCGGCGGTCAAGTCACAGCGCCGTCAGCGGCGACTTGCGGCGCCTTTCCTCAGCCGATCGCGACTACGACGCGCCCGCGCACCCGGCCGGCGAGAATTCGCGCCCCGATCTCGAACGTCTTTTCGAACGGAACGGTCTCGGTCATGCGCGCCAGCGCCGCGCGATCGAGGTCGCGCGCCAATCTCGCCCAGGCTTCCCGCCGCAGCGGCGCCGGGCAATGGACGCTGTCGACGCCGATGAGCCGCACGCCGCGCAAAATGAACGGCGCGACGCTCATCGGCAGGTCGATGCCGCCGGCGAGCCCGCACGCCGCCACGGCGCCGCCGTAGCGCGTCTGCGCCAGGACGTTGGCGAGCGTCAGCGACCCCACGCAGTCGACGCCCGCCGCCCAGCGCTCCCTAGCGAGCGGCTTGCCGGGCGCCGCGAGCGAAGCGCGCTCGATGACCTCGGCGGCGCCCAACGCCTTGAGATAGGCGGCCTCCTCGGCGCGCCCGGTCGAGGCGACGACGGTCCAGCCGGCCTTGGCGAGCAGCGCGATCGCCACCGAGCCGACCCCGCCCGCCGCGCCGGTGACGACGACCGGCCCCATCGGCGGCGTCATCCCCTGGCGCTCGAGCGCCAGAACGCACAGCGCCGCGGTGAAGCCGGCGGTGCCGATCGCCATCGCCTCGGCGCGGGTCAGGCCCGGCGGCGGCTTGATCAGCCAATCGCCGTTCACCCGCGCCTTCTCGGCGTAGCCGCCGAAATGGGTCTCGCCGAGGCCGCAGCCGTTCGCCACGACTTCGTCGCCGGCGCGAAAGCCGGGATGGGAGGAGGCCGCGACGACGCCCGCCAGATCGACGCCGAGCACCATGGGAAAGCGGCGAATGACCACCGACTTGCCGGACAGCGCCAGGCCGTCCTTGTAGTTGACGGTCGAGTGGGTGACGCCGACCGTCACGTCGCCGTCCATCAGTACGGCCTCGTCCATCTCGACGAAGCGCACGCTCTGCCCCGCGTCCGTCTTGTCGGCGCGGATGGCTTTGAACGACATCGCCGTCTCCTAGAGCGGCTTGGGATCAAAGTGAAACGTCATGGCGAGCCGATGGCGAAGCAAGCCAAGGCGCCGCCGCGCCGTCGCCGTCGGTCATTCGGCTTTCCTGCGCAAGACGTAGACGGTCGCCAGACACAGGCCGCCGAACACGGTCCAAATCCCGCCCATGATCATCGTCGCCTCGAGGAACTTGTCTCGGTTCGACCAAAACCATCCGAGAACGATCGCCAGGCCGACGACGATGAAGGCGTGACTGACGGCGAATTCCTTCGCGCTGATGACCCGCAGCGGCCGCAGGACGAAAACCATGCCGACGGTCAGCGCGGCGATGACGACGAATAGGACGGACAGCGGCATGGTCATGCAATCAGCGTAGCGGAATCCGCCTCGCCCGGCCAGTCGTCGCGGCGTCGATCAGGTCGCAATCGTCACGCGCGCCGCGCCCCTTCCCCCGCCCGCCCGCAGCGCAAGCGCGAAGCGCCGCCGGCTGCGGCCGGCCAACGCCCCCGCGCTCGGGATCAGGAATGCTTGGCGATATGCCCCGCTAAAGTTCCCGCTTCGTGGTCCTTGACCAGCTTGCTCAGCGAGGGCTCGTCGAGTGTGGCCAGCACGTGCGCCAGCGTGTCCGTATCCTTGAAGCCCGGCGCGAATTTGGCGCCGTAGTGCTTGCGCAGGGTTCCGACGTGGGTGTTGCCGTGCTTGCGGTGAATCTCGCCGTTCTTGTCGCGATGGCGGCTGTCGAGGCTTGGCTCCTTCATGGCGCTCTCCCTAGTGGTGGCGCGCCGAAGCTAGCGCCATTCGCGTCGTGTGAAAAGAGGCGCCCCGCGCCGGCGTCCGACTCGCTTGCCCGCGCCGTCTCGGCTATGGTCGCCGCGCGTTCCGCTCGGTTGCGGCGGGGCGAAACATACGGCGACTTGAATTCATCAAGCGCACGTCAATCAGGAGGGTTTTCATGTCGGGGGCCATCATCAACATCATCGTTCAGTTGATCGCCGGAATCATCGGCGGCAACGGCCTAGGCGGCGCGGTTAAGAACCTGAGCCTGGGAACCACCGGCAACACCATCGCCGGCGCGGTCGGCGGCGTAGCCGGCGGCGCGGGCCTGGCGTCGCTCATTCCCATGCTCGCCGGCAGCGCCAGCGGCGTGGATGTCGGCGCTCTCGTCGGCCAGTTTGTCGGCGGCGGCGTTTCCGGCGCGGTCCTCACCGCGATTGTCGGCGCCATCGTCAGCGCGACGAAAAAGAGCTGACAAGACCATCGATCGACGGCGCCGGCTAGCTAGGTCTCCAATCCTCGCCGGCCGCGCCGTCCTATCACGCTTCAAGCCGCGGGCGAACGCCCAGCGTTCGTCCGCGGTCCGATGCTGGGCGCGGCGAGGGCGCCCGAAGGACGTGGCTCGCCGACGCCGCCCGCAGCCTGAACTTTCGACGGCGCCGAAACGCACGTAACGCCACTGATTTGCAAGTCGCGGCGCTGACGACAAGCGGCCATCGGCCGCTTTCGCTCAGCAAGGCGACTTGATTGCCTCTTGCCGCGCCGAACCGGCGCAGTCATCGCGAAGCGACCGGAGCGCAGCGCAGGAGCAGCGCAGCCGCTTGACGGCGACGGGGCGGCGTGGCCGGCTGCGGTTCGGGATATTGTGCGTTGTCGCCTTGGTGCCGACGAGCGCGGCCTGAACCGCGGCGCACCATCGGGGATAAGCAAACCGTCCCTGTAAAGCCATTTAGCAAGTGTGGAAACCGACAAAATTTGTCCGTTCATGGAGATTATGCCGACGATAAGGAGGAAGTCGCCATGAGCCTTGGACAAGTGGACCGAGACGCGAGTCGCGAAGCGGCTCCAAATCGCGCGACGCCGAACGCCGCCGGCCTGTCCGAGGCCGAAGCGGCTCGGCGACTCGCCGAGTACGGCGAGAACGCCCTGGCCGAACAGCACGTCAGCGTTCTCGAACGGCTCGTCCAATTCTTCTGGGGACCGATTCCCTGGATGATCGAGGTCGCCGCCTTGCTGTCGGGCGCGCTTCAGCATTGGGCCGACCTCGCGATCATCCTGGTCATGCTCTTCATCAACGCGGGCGTCGGCTTCTGGCAGGAATTCAAGGCCGACAACGCCATCGCGCTGCTCAAGCGGCGCCTAGCCCTGAAGGCGCGCGTTCGCCGCGACGGCGCGTGGAAGGACATCGAGGCGAAGCTCCTGGTTCCGGGCGACGTCGCGCTGGTGAAGCTCGGCAACATCGTTCCCGCCGACATGAAGCTGATCGAAGGCGTCTATCTCTCCGTCGACCAGTCCGCGCTGACTGGCGAATCGCTGCCGGTCGACAAGAAGGTCGGCGACGACGCCTACTCCGGATCGATCGCCAAGCAGGGAGAAATGACCGGTCTGGTGACCGCCACCGGCATGAACACCTATTTCGGCAAGACCGCCGGACTTGTCCAACAGGCCAAGACGGTCTCTCACTTCCAGCGGGCCGTTCTGCGGATCGGCGATTTCCTCATCCTTGTCACCATCGGCCTCGTTCTCGTCATCGGCGTCGCGGCGCTCTTCCGCCAGGATCCGTTCCTCGAAACCTTGCAGTTCGCACTCATCCTCACGGTCGCGTCGATCCCGGTGGCGTTGCCGGCGGTGCTTTCCGTCACCATGGCGATCGGCGCCGAACGTCTGGCGGGTCTCAAGGCGATCGTCTCCCGTCTGGTCGCCATCGAAGAGATGGCCGGCATGGACATGCTGTGCAGCGATAAGACCGGCACGCTGACCAAGAACGAATTGTCGCTCGGCGATATCGAGCCGGCGGCGGACGTTACGCCCGCCGAACTCATTCAGGCGGCGGCGTTGGCGTCGAATCGCGACGCGCCCGATGCGATCGACGCGGCGATCCTGGCCGGCATGCCGCCCGCTCAGGCCTCCAGCGCCTATGTCGTGAAGGCGTTTCGCCCCTTCGACCCCGTCGCCAAGCGGGCCGAGGCCGACATCGAGCGCGACGGCGCCCGCTTCACCGTCGCCAAGGGCGCGCCGCAAGTCATCGTCGACCTGTGCGCTCCGAGCGCCGACGAGCGCAAGGCGATCGCCGTCTCAGTCGATCGCGACGCGGCCAAAGGATTTCGCACCCTTGGCGTCGCGCGCTCGGACGAGCCCGGCAAATGGCGATTTCTCGGCCTACTGCCGCTGTTCGATCCGCCGCGCGACGACTGCGCGCAGACGATCTCGGTGATTCGCTCCATGGGCGTCAGCATCAAGATGGTCACCGGCGATCATGAAGCAATCGCCCGCCAAATCGCCGGCCAACTCAAACTCGGGCGGAACATCGTCGTCGCCGATTCCGTGTTCGGCGAAGACGGCGCCGACGCGCAACTGTCGCGCATCGTCGCCGCCGACGGCTTCGCGCGCGTGTTTCCCGAGCACAAGTTCAAGATCGTCAAGGCGCTGCAGAGCGCTGGGCACATCGTCGGCATGACCGGCGACGGCGTGAACGACGCGCCGGCGTTGAAGCAGGCCGATGTGGGCATCGCCGTCAGCGGCGCAACCGACGCGGCCCGCGCGGCGGCCGATCTGGTTCTGACGGCGCCGGGCCTTTCCGTCATCGCGACGGCGATCGAAGAAGCCCGCCGCATCTTCGACCGCATGAACAGCTACGCGATCTACCGCATCGCCGAGACGATGCGGCTGCTGCTGTTCATGACCGTGACCATTCTCGTCTTCAATTTCTATCCGGTCACGGCGATCATGGTCGTGCTGCTGGCGCTGCTCAACGACCTGCCGATTATGATGATCGCCTACGACAATGCGCCCATCGCCGCGGGTCCGGTGCGGTGGGACATGGCGCGCGTTCTCACTATCGCCTCGACGCTCGGCGGCTACGGCGTAATCGAGAGCTTCGGCTTGTTCTGGATCGTGCGGGACTACCTGCACCTGGCTTCGCCGGTGGTCCAGGCTTTGATCTTCCTCAAGCTGCTGGTCTCCGGCCACATGACGATCTATCTCACGCGCAACCAGGGACCGGTCTGGAAGCGTCCCTGGCCGAGCTGGAAGCTGGTCGCGCCCTGCGAGACCACGCAGATCGTGGGAACGCTGATCGTGGTCTACGGTTGGTTCATGGCGCCCACTGGCTGGCTTTACGCGCTGATGGTCTGGGCCTACGCGGTGATCTCTTTCTTCGTCGCCAGCGGGGTCAAGATCGGAACATACCGACTGATCGAGTACGGTCATCGACGTCAGGATCGGCATCTCGAGCGCGTCGAGCGCGGGCTGTTCGATCACGGCCAGTCTTGAGCGTAACCATTCGACGGAGCGCTTCGCAGGAAAGGACCGCGAACATGGACTACCGCCGACAATTCGTCGTCGAACCCGGCGCCAAGGTCCAGCTGGCGAAAGTCGACCCGTCGTTCACCGGCGACCACGAGTCGCACAAGAAGGCCGCGCCCGAAATCCTCAGGCACGTCGAGCGCATCAGTGCGCTGCAATACCTTCTTTACGCCGACGGCAACCAATCGCTGCTGATCGTGCTTCAGGCCCTCGACGCCGCCGGCAAGGACGGCGTGATCCGTCATCTGTTCAGCGGCATGAATCCGCAGGGAACGTCGGTGGCCGCATTCAAGCAGCCCACCCCGATCGAACACGCCCACGACTTTCTCTGGCGCGCGCATGCGCCGGCCCCTGGCAAGGGCGAGGTCGTCATCTTCAACCGATCGCATTACGAGGACGTCCTTGTGGTGCGCGTCCACAAGCTCGCGCCGCGCTCGGTCTGGTCGCAACACTACGGCCTGATCAACGATTTCGAGAAGCTGCTGGAGCTCAACGGCACGCGCGTCCTCAAGTTCTATCTTCATATCAGCCCTAAGGAGCAACTCGAGCGCTTCAAACAACGGCTCGACGATCCAGCGCGCAATTGGAAAATCAGCGAGAGCGACTACGCCGAGCGCGAGTTGTGGCCGCAGTACATCGAAGCATACGAAGAAGCGCTGGCGCGGACGAGCACGAAGCACGCGCCGTGGTATGTCATCCCCGCCAATCACAAATGGTTCCGCAACCTCGCGGTGTCGCAGATCGTCGCCGATGCGATGGACGAGATGGGGCTGAAACTGCCGCCGACCCGCGTGGACCTCGCCGAGATACGGCGCAAATATCACGCGGCGGAGGTCGCGCTGCATGCCGACGGCCCCGAAGCGCGCGCAGAATCGCGCCGCGGCAAGAATTGACGCCGCGCCGCCGGGATCGGCGCTGACGGCCGCAATGACGACCCGATCTGTCGCCATCGCCGAACGACGATGCTCGATCGCCTCGCGTCGCGCGCGCCGCCAAATCGGCGCCGGCCACGCCGGGGGCGCCCGCCGACACCAGCGGCTCGCGCGTTTTCCTCGCCAAGCGCTATATATCGCCGATGGAAGAAGGGCCTCGCTGAGACGCGTTGGCGTGGTGGCCGCGAGAGGGAACGATGAGTTCGCAATTCGACCTCACGATCTACACCGCCTCGACCTGGGTGATCCCGTTGCTGCTAGCGATAACCCTGCACGAGGCGGCGCATGGCTACGTCGCGCGCGTCTTCGGCGACGACACCGCCTGGCGGATGGGGCGCGTGTCGTTCAATCCTTTGAACCACGTCGACCCGTTCGGCACCATCGCGCTGCCGGCGATCCTGCTTTTGTTTCATGCGCCCTTTCTCTTCGGCTACGCCAAGCCGGTGCCGGTCGACTTCCGCCGCCTGCGCAGCCCACAGCGCGACATGATCTGGGTGGCGGCGGCAGGCCCCGCCATGAATCTGGCGCTCGCTACCGCGGCGGCGCTGCTGGCCCACGTCGTCGTCTTCCTGCCCGCCGACGCCGGCCAATGGGCGCTGTCGAATCTCGTCAACGCCATCAACATCAACGTCATTCTCGCGGTGTTCAACATGATCCCGCTGCCTCCGCTGGACGGCGGCCGGGTCGCCGTCGGCATATTGCCGAAGGCGCTTGCGGCGCCGCTGGCGGCGCTGGAGCCCTATGGCATGCTGATCGTGATCGGCGTCTTCTTCCTTCTGCCGACGTTCGAGGCGCAGTTCGGGGTAAGCGTTGACGTATTCTCTCAGGTCGTGATCCGGCCCGCCGACGCAATCATTCAACTCATACTGCGCCTTACGGGCTTAGGCTGACGGCTGCAATGAAGGACGAAGGTCATGACGCTTGCTGCGCAGACGGACCGCTGCGCGCGTCTGCGCGCCGAAATCGAGGCCGCGAGCTTTTTCGACTCGCCGTTCGTCGCGATGAATGTTCTCGCCGCGGTGGGCGCCAGCTATGGCCTGATCCCGGACAGCGCCGCCGTGGCGATCGGGGCGATGATCCTGGCGATGCCGCTCTGGCCGATTTCGGGGGTCGCGCTGGCGCTGGATTTCGCCCCATCGGCATAAATCCCGGGCTCGCCCACGTGTCGTGCGTACGGCGCCGGACGTTTCAAACCATTTCTTTCTGAAAAGGAGAATCCGTGCTATCGTTCTTTTTCGACGATCCGCCCGCCGCCCCCTCTCGGGGCGCGCGGGTCGTCGGGATGGCCGCGAAATTTCGAAAGGACGACGAATTTCCTTTTTTCCCCGACAACCCCTTGAAATCCAACAAAACGCCCAAAGAAAAAACTTTGGAAAAGTTTGGAAAAAGCTTGGAAAAGTTTGGAAAACCCTTGCAGAAATTTGGAAAAGCTTGGCGGGAGGCGCGGCGCCGGGTTCCCCGCCGCGCGCCCTCACTCCAACCCTCTCCGCCGCAAACGCGAAGCGTTTGGCGGGCGCAAGCGGGAGAGGGGGCTCGGCGGCGTCCCCGCCCCTCGGCCTCACTCGATCTCCAGCGCGAAGGGCATGCCCTCGAAGCACGCCTCGCCGCGGCCGATCTGCTCGATCGCGCGGGTCATGCGGCCGGCGCGACGAAGCGTCGCGTCGGCGAGCGCGACCAGGCGCGAATTGGGGGTCGCGGTCGGCGAAGCTTCGCGCAGCGCCCGCGCGATCTCGCCTTCCTCGCGCTGGGGCTCCAGCGCGCACGCCGCAATGAACGCCGCCGCGGTCGAGCGGCTGACGCCGGCAAAGCAATGGATCAGCAGCGGCGCCGCGCGATCCCAGCCCAAGACGAAATCGAGCAGCTCGCGCACGTGCGCGTCGGCCGGCAAGATGCCGCCCGGCGCCGGCTCGACGATGTCGGCGACGGCGATGGCGAGGTGGCGCTCGGGCGCGATTTGCTTCGGCCGCACGATCGGCGTGCCCGGACTGAGCAGCGTCACCAGCGAGCGCGCGCCGCTTTTTTCGACGGTCTCCTCGACCATCGCCAGCGAACAGACATGGATGCGCGGCATCGGCGGCTTCCCTTTGGCTCGGCGGCGCTAGCGAAGCGCGGGCGGCGCGCCGTCGAGTTCGGCGAAGCGCTCGAGGAACCGCTCCTCAGCCTCGGCCGGCCGCAGCGGCTGGAGATAGGCGGCGAACGCCTTCAGCGCAAGCTTCGGCGCGCCGAAGAATCTTCGCGCCTCGGCGACCGCGAAGCCGGCGAGCGCGGTCGCTTCGAGATAGGCGGCGGCGCGGTCGGCGGCCTTGACCGCCTTGGCGACGTCCGGGGCCAACTCGGCGGCGAGGCCGTAGCGCAGGAAGATCGCCCGCATCAGCCGGTCCTCGACGACTTTGTAGTCGCCGCCGATCGCCGCCTTGAACGGCGAGATCATGTCGCCGATCACGTATTCGGGGGCGTCGTGCAGCAGCGCGGCGAGGCGCGCCGCTCGCGGCGCCTCGGGCGAGGCGGCGGCGAACAGCGCCTCGACCAGCAGCGAATGCTGCGCCACCGAAAAGATCTCCGGCCCGCGCGTCTGGCCGTTCCAGCGCGCCACCCGCGCCAGGCCGTGCGCGATGTCGGCGATCTCGATGTCGAGCGGCGAAGGGTCGATGAGATCGAGCCGGCGCCCGGAGAGCATGCGCTGCCAGGCGCGCGGCT
>Ga0326727_10005572_pt1 | contig 35794 bp, 35 predicted proteins | sample MB2enrmetagenome_FD_207643 | JGI IMG/M metagenome (GOLD analysis project Ga0326727, IMG submission 207643) | Lab enriched peat soil microbial communities from McLean, Ithaca, NY, United States - MB29MY | ecosystem: Environmental > Terrestrial > Soil > Wetlands > Peat | place: USA: New York...
TCAAGTCCGCACACCACATTGTTCGATCCGAGCCGAATGCCAAAGTGCTGATGTTGAATCTGGAACTCTGTACTCTTCACCTGCAGGAAACCCAGGACCTTGAACAGGTGCTTTCCTTCCTCGTGTCCGCGGACGGCAGCGCGGCCAGCCTGATCAGCGCAGACGAACACGGTCTGGCGATCGATAGCTTTCTCGCTCTCAACATCCCGAAGACAAGCCATTTGATCACCTGGCGCATCGGCGAACTGGGATTCGACATGCAGCTCTCCGGCCAGGTTCCGGGAGAGATAGGCCGGGCGCTCAACGAAGTTGGCAGCCATGTAACGCGAGGAAGAGATCCTGCCTCGATCGATCTGTGGGCGGTTCATCCCGGAGGCCGCTCGATTCTCGACTCGGTTGAGAAAGGCCTGGCGCTGCCCGCCGATGCTCTATCCTGCTCGCGCGATGTTCTGGCTCGATACGGGAACATGTCTTCCGCGACCGTGATGTTCGTGCTGCAGCAAATCATGCAGCGCGCGCAAACCGGACAACATGGTTGCGCGATGTCTTTCGGTCCCGGATTGACGGCCGAGACGATGCTCTTTCATGCCGCATAGCGCGCCCGACTTCCGTCATCGTACCCAGCTTGCCGAGCTGATGGATCAGCCTTGCAGCCGCGAGGATCTGCGCGCCTGCCTGCGCGACATTGCCCGGACGAATCGGTGGATATTGGCCTATCGGCCCGTGCTGCACTGGCTCAACGAGGTGACAGATTCTCTTGCGCAGTTTCCGCAGCCCCTCCGCATCCCGCTTCGGATCCTGGATGTGGGCTGCGGCTATGGGGACACGTTGCGGCGCATCGAACGGTGGGCCGAATCGCGCGATCTGGACACGGAGCTCTACGGAATCGACCTCAACGTGGATGCAAAGGCAATTGCCGCCGAGGCCAGTCCTGGCGGCAGCAGAATTCAATGGGTTGCGGCGGATGTCTTTGCGTATTCGCCGCCGAAGCCGGTTCACCTGGTGGTTAGCTCACAGTTCACGCACCATCTTGGCGAGCAGGAAATTGTCCGATTCATTCAGTGGATGGAGGTCCATGCCGAACTCGGGTGGTTCATTAACGATCTCTCGCGTGCTGCGATTCCGTACCACGCATTCCGGGTGTTCGCAAAGCTGGCCGGCCTCCATCCGTTCGTCCAATATGACGGGCCGGTTTCGATAGCAAAATCCTTTGTGCCGGAAGAATGGCAAAGGATGTGCGCGGCTGCGGGCCTCGGCGGCCACGATGTCAGGATTCAACGTTTCAAGCCCGCCAGACTATGCGTTGAACGGAGGAAGCCGCAATGACTGAAGCGCCGCGCGAAGCTGGCCATCTGGTCATCGGAGGCGGTCCCGCAGGCTCGATGCTGGCCATTCACCTTGCCGCCGCGGGGCGAGAGGTAGTGCTGCTTGAAAAGGAGCGATCTGCGCATCACAAGGTGTGCGGCGAATTTCTCAGCGGGGAAGCAGTCGAGTATCTGCACCAGGCCGGCACAGATCCGCTCGGACTAGGTGCGGCGATAATTCGACGCGTGCGCCACTCAGTTGGGCGCAGCGTGGTGGAGGCTGTTTTGCCCTTTAGCGCTCTTTCTTTGTCGCGCTTGGCATTGGACGAAGCGCTGCTGGCGCGCGCCGCGGAGATGGGATGTAACGTGCAGCGCGGTGCATTCGTTGAGAGGCTCACTTCGCAAGAGGGCAGTTGGGTCGCGGAGGTTCGCGGCGGGCAATCGTGGCGTGCGAGCACGGTATTTCTGGCCAGCGGAAAGCACGACCTGCGCGGACTGGAACGCGAGGCGGGCATACGGAGCGACATGGTTGGATTCAAGCTTCATTGGCGGCTGGCGCCGGAGCAGACGGAGGCGTTGCGCGAGTTCATGGATCTGTTTCTCTTCATTGGTGGCTATGGCGGGCTCAGCCTGGTAGAAGCAGACGTGGCCAATCTTTGCCTGGTTGTTCGGCGCATGACTCTGCGCAGAATAGGCGGGTGGAATGACCTGCTGGCGACTTTGCTCAACGAGAATCCGCACCTCGCGCAGCGCTTGCAGGACGCAACCCCGCTATGGGAACGTCCGCTGGCGATCTCTCCTATCCCGTATGGGTATCTTGGCAAGCGGGAAGAAGGCCTCTGGCGGGTAGGCGATCAGGCTGCGGTCATCCCATCGTTCACCGGCGATGGCATGGCGATCGCGTTGCATAGCGCGAGCCTGGCTGCGCAAATGTTCCTCACCGGCGAAACTGCGCAGCTTTATCACAACACTCTGCGGCGTCAGTTGGGTCGAAACATGCGGCTGGCAACGGGCATTTCGCGCGCCATGGTGACCCGCGCCGGCGTGGCATTCTCGTCTTTCGGCCTCTCGCTGTTCCCGAATTCCATGCGATGGATCGCGAGCTCGACCCGAATCCCCGATCGACTTCTAATCCATTCGGCCACGTCGAATTTGGCAGAATCCAAATTGGCCATCCGATAACGGCTCGGCCTGCTCTGCATCAGCTGCTTCTTCACTGCTTCTCAAACTGCACCACGTCTGGGCCCACGCGCGCCGCGCATTGGCGGGGAGCCAGGTGTCCGCAGCCCTGAATGACGTCGAGCTGCGACTGCGGAACCAGGCGATGCATGGTTTCGCCCTGGCTTAGCGGTGTAATGGCATCCACCCCGCCCCAGACAATCAGCACCGGCATTTTCAACTGCGGCAAGAGATTGTCGGTGGCATCCTGGCCGGTCATCATGCTGTCGACTGCGCGATGAACAACCCAGGCATTCTTTTTCATGATGCGCACGATATCGCTGGCGATGAAATGCGGCACGTCCGGCGGAACCGGCATCAGCAGCGCATCCAATTGCGCCAGTTGCGCAGGCGAATCCGGGGTAAACAGCCGCACATCCCACTTGGGCAATTCCTTGATGCCTGCCGAGTCGAAGAGCATCAGCCTCCTTACCCGCTCCGGATGCCTGAATGCCACGTGCTGCGCGATCATGCCACCCATCGACCAGCCGCCCAGATCGACCTGCTTCAATCCCAGCGCATCCATGAAGCCGGCCACAATTTCGGCCTCATCGTGCGCCGAGTAGGAAAAGTCAGCCGGCCGTGCGCTCAGCCCATAGCCGGGCAGGTCGGGCGTATAGACGCGGAAGCCGGCCTTGGCCAGGTAGGGTGCAAGGTCGCGCCAGTCGTCGCCGCGGCCTCCGAGCCCGTGCACCAGCACTACGACAGGCCCATCCGCAGGCCCCTGATCGTTGTAGTGGATCCGGTAGCCGGAAACCGTGAGCCAGTGGCTGTGCACGCCCGACAGAAACTCGTGCGCGTACATCAACCCGTTGAAGTAGCTCACCGGCCGCAGCCAAAATCCAACGCCCAACACCACCAATAGCAACACCACTAACTGAGCTAAACGCTTCATCGTGCCTCCGCGGAATTCGCTTCCAGATTTCGCGCTCTCTGCCAACCAGCCTCGATGACGCGAACCGTCACCGGGTCAAGGTGCAATGCGCTATGGCTATTCCACTCCGCTCGTTCCACCCACCGCACTGCACTTGCGTCTGAAGCCGCCTTCAATTCTCCACCCACGACGCGGCACAGGTAATCGGCAATCACGTAATGGTAGCGGACGCGCTCACCATCGCGATGAATGCGATCGAGCAACTCGACCAGTTCCACCGGCTCGACCGTCAGCCCGGTCTCTTCCCTCACCTCGCGGGCAACGCCGGCTGTGAGAGATTCGCCCAGCTCAAGCATTCCGCCGGGCAGGGTCCATTTGCCCAGCAAGGGCTCGGTCCCGCGCCGCACCAGCAACACGCGGCCGTTAGCCACGATCACCGCGCCCACGCCCAACAGCGGGGCTTCGGGAAACTCTCGCTGCATCGTCTTGCCTCTAATTGAATATAGGTCCGGCAGCGGCGGGTTGTGCAACAGCGCCGGGCCGCATTGCACCCTCGGCTGCATCTTCGGCGACGGGCTATCATCAAAGAAAAGCGGGAGACGAGATATGGCGGAATTCACGCTGCGAATTGAGAACATGCATTGCGGAGGCTGCATTGGCCGCGTCACCGAGGTCCTGGCGACAACGGAAGGCGTTCGTGTGGAGGAGGTACGCCTGGGCGCCGCGCGGCTGAGCACAGATCAGGGCATTGCAACTGTCGATCTCGCCGTGACCGCTCTGGCCAAGGCCGGCTACCCCGCTCGACTGGAACAATAGATGGGCGCGCCTGCAACGAAAACCTTGTCGGCAATGGAAACAATGACTCTGCCGGTGCTGGGCATGACCTGCGCATCCTGCCAGCATCATGTTGAAGAAGCGCTGCGCTCGACGCCAGGCGTGCAATCGGCGCATGTCGACCTGATCGGCAATCGCGCCAGTGTGGTCTTCGATCCAGCTATCGCCGCTCCCGCAGCGCTCATCGAAGCAATTCGCGGCGCGGGCTACGATGCTGTGCTGCCGCGGACCGGGGCTTCATCTTCCGAAGGCCGGTCAACAACGGACACGGGCGGAGCAAAGGCACTGATCACGCTCGCCGGCGGCGCTATCGCAATGCTGCTGGCCATGCCGCTTGGGAACGATATGGGCGCGCTGGACCACGCGCTCATGAGGCTGCTGCCCTGGTTGTATGCGCTGCGGCCGGACCCATTGCGCTGGTTCCTGCTGATTCTCACGGCGGTGATCGTGGCCTGGGCTGGGCGCGGGATTTACTTGAGCGCCATTCGTGCACTGCGCCACGGAACCACCAACATGAACACGCTGGTGAGCCTGGGGACCGGCGTGGCCTTTGCGTACTCCGCGTATGCGACTATCTCGCCTGCGCCGAATCGCCAGGTTTACTTTGACGCGGTTCTTCTGATCGTCGGATTCCTGCTGCTGGGCAAGGCGCTTGAGGGCCGCGCCAAACGCCGCGCCCTGGCCGCACTCGACTCGCTGTCAAGGCTGCGTCCCGTCACCGCCCGGCGTATTCAGAACGGAATTCAAACTGTTGTCCCGCTCGCCGAGGTTCAGATCGGCGACAGCGTTCTGGTCCTGCCAGGAGAGCGCTTCCCGGTCGACGCAATTATTCTCGAAGGCCGCACCTCAGTGGACGAGTCGATGCTCACGGGCGAGCCGACGCCGCAGCCGCGCGAGCCTGGAGGTCGCGTTTTGGCCGGTTCGCTCAATTACGACGGGGCCGTGACCTGCAAGGCCGAATCGCTGGGCGAAGCCACGGTGCTGGCGCAGATCGCGCGCATGGCGCAGCAGGCGCAGTCTTCGCGCGCACCGATGGAGCGGCTCGCCGACCGTGCCAGCTCGATCTTTGTCCCCATCGTGCTGGCGCTGGCGGCAGTTACGTTTGTTGCCTGGGTGTTTGCTGCCCACTCGCTTCCACTGGCGATAGCCAACACGGTCGCCGTGCTGGTGGTTGCCTGCCCTTGCGCCATGGGGCTTGCGGTTCCCGCGGCGCTCACGGTGGCCGTGGGTCGCGGCGCTCAACTCGGTGTGCTCTTCAAGGGCGGAGAGGCTCTCGAACGCCTGGCGCGCCTGGACGCAATCGTCCTCGACAAGACCGGAACGCTTACCGTGGGCCGGCCCGTGCTGGAGAGCGTACATTCATTCGCCGGCCACAATGAGGACGAGTTGTTGCGCACGGCAGCCGCAGCCGAGGAGCGGTCCAACCATCCGCTCGCCCACGCTGTTGTCGATGCTGCGAGGGCGCGAGGCCTGGCTTGGCAACCCGCCGAAGACGTACAGGTTCTGCCCGGCCGCGGCGTCACAGCAAAAGTCGAAGGGCGCGACTGTCTGCTCGGCAATGAACTGCTATTCCACGAATTCAGCATCTCGCTTCCGGTCGGAATCTCACCATCGGAGCCGGGTGTGACCCGTCTGTGGATGGCTCTCGACAGTGTTTCTGCCGGCTATTTCGACGCCCGCGACACCCTCCGCCCCGATGCAACCGCGGCAGTGACCGCGCTGCGCCATTCCGGGCTTCAGATCATCATGCTTACAGGAGATTCAGCCGCGGCAGCCGCGCCCATCGCCCTCGAAGCGGGAATTACCGAGGTGGAAGCCGGCCTGGATCCAGCCGGCAAGCTGGCGCGCATTCGCGCGCTGCAGCAGAGCGGCCTGCGCGTGGCGATGGTTGGCGACGGCATCAACGACGCCGCGGCTCTGGCCCAAGCCGACGCCGGCATCGCCATCGGCACGGGAGCCGACCTGGCGCAGGAGGCCGGCGACGTACTGCTTCTGCGCGCGCAACCGCTCGCCATTCCCGCCGCGCTCGATCTTGCCCGTTCTACTCTGCGCATCATGCGCCAGAACCTGGTCTGGGCAGCGGCATACAACGTACTTGGCATTCCTCTGGCCGCCGGCGTGCTCTACCCGGCTTTCCACATCCTGCTCACTCCCTGGCTGGCCGCCGCGGCCATGGCGCTCAGCTCCGTCTGTGTGCTGGCCAACAGCCTGCGCCTGCGCCGCTGGCAGCCGTCGGTACTCGGTCGCCCATAGGCTAAACTAGCCTTAGAGCCTGTCCGTGCGCATCCTGACCCGTCACATTCTCGGCGAGATTCTCTCTCACGCGCTGATCGGGTGCGCGCTGTTCACTTTTATTCTGTTCATGAAGGAGCTGCCGCACATCCTGGAGATGGTGGTGCGCAACAGCTCCACCTTCACCAGCGTGATGGAAGTTGTGGTCTTCTCGCTGCCCAATTTTTTCATTTTTACGATTCCCATGGCGGTGCTGGTTGGAGTTTTGCTGGGGCTCAGCCGGCTGGCGGGCGATAGCGAGATCGTGGCCATGCGCGCATCGGGACTGGGCATCGGGTATTTTGTCCGGGTTGCCTCCATCGTTGCTGCCGCCGGCACGCTGCTGGGACTGGGCAACTCAATTTACGTGGTTCCGCGCGCCAGTCAGGCCATTCTGGATTTGCAGAAGGCACTCGTCTCGCAGGCCTCCTACGAGATTCAACCCCGAGTCTTCGATGAGGACTTTCGCAACTTCGTGCTCTACGTTCAGGATGTGATTCCAGGCACCGGGGCGGTCAACTGGCGCAATGTATTCATGGCCGATATAAGCGATCCCAACTCGCCGAAGATTACCACCGCAGCGTCGGCCACGGTGGTGAGCGACTCCAGCCTTGACCGTTCCGGCCCGGAGCTTCTCATGCAGTTGCGCAACGGCACGGAAGATGAATTGGAGGGCCAGCCGCAACTTTCCAACACCTCGACCTTCGACGTCACCAATCGGCCTTTCGTTTCCAGCCAGCAAAACGAAGGCCATCTGGGGCGCCTGGATACTTTCATTCAGGCCATGTCGATGGATGAACTGCGCACGCGCAGCCACGGACCCGACGGCAAGCGATTCCTGCTTGAAATCAACAAGCGTTTTTCGTATCCGGCGGCCTGCCTGGTTCTCATGCTGGTGGGCGTCCCGTTGGGCGTCACGTCACGGCGCGGCGGAAAGAGCTCGGCGATGGTGGCTGCGCTGGCGCTGGTCATCTCCTATTACTCGCTGTCGCTCATCGGCAACGCCCTGGGCCGTCAGAACTGGATTCCGGCGTTTCTCGCCGTGTGGTCGGCAAACCTGCTGTTCGCCGCAGGCGGAATCTTTCTGCTATGGCAGATGGCCAGCGGCGGCCGCGTGCTGGGCGCCATTACGACCCTGGCCGCGCGTTCGCCGCATTCGATGCCTGCCTCCGCTCCCAGGAGAATCCGCGGCCCAATCGCCGATTTCGTTGCCAGATATCAAAGGCGTTCAACCCGCGCCAGGGCCCGAGGCGTCTTTCCGCGCATCCTCGATCAGTATGTGGTGATGGAATTCCTGAAGACTTTCCTCATGGTGCTCTGCACGTTTGTCATGCTCAACGTGGTGTTCACCACCTTCGATCTTCTGGCTGACATCCTGCGCAATCACATTCCGTTATCTACGGTCGGAGCCTATCTGATCAACCTGACACCCTATATGCTCTACCAGCTTGCGCCGCTGGCTGTGCTCGTCGCCGTGTTGGTCACCTTCGGCGCGTTAAACCGTAATAGTGAGATCATCGCCATGAAGGCCACGGGCATCAGCCTTTACCGCCTGGTGGTTCCGGTTGTGGTCATGGCCGCGATGCTGGCCTTCAGCCTCTTTCTTTTCGCCCAGTTCTATCTGCCTCAGGCCAACCAGAGGCAGGAGGCACTGCGCGACATCATCAAAGGCCGTCCGCCGCGCACCGTGCTCCATCCCGAGCAGACATGGATCTTCGGCCAGCCTCACGCCGGAGAGCCCGCACGCATCTTTCACTACCAGTTCTTCGACCCGGATCAAAAAGAATTTGTAAATCTGTCCATCTTCGAGTTCGATTCGTCCTCCTTCGCGCTCTCCCGTAGAATCTTCGCCTCCCGGGCTTCATGGAACCCGGCAACCAGCTCGTGGCGATTCATTGACGGATGGCAGCACGATATCGAGGGCGGTAAGGTGACCGAATACCACGAGTTCCGTCAGACCTCATTCTCTGAGATCCATGAAGACCCGGGCTATTTCACCACGAAAGATACCAAGGCGCAGGAGATGAACTTCGGCCAGCTCGATCGTTACATTGCCGACCTGCGCCAGAGCGGCTTTGACACTGTGCGCCTGCGCGTCGAGCTCTGGCAGAAGCTGGCTTACCCACTGATCGCCGTCGTCATGGCGGTGCTGGCAATCCCCTTTGCGCTGTCGATGGGGCGCCGCGGCTCGCTCACTGGCATTGCAGTGGCCATCGCCGTGGCGCTGGCTTATTTTGTAGTGGACAGCCTCTTCGGCGCCATGGGCGACGTCAACTATCTGCCGGCCGCGCTGGCCGCCTGGTCCTCGGATATTCTCTTCGCGCTGGCGGGCGGCTATCTACTCTTGAGAACGCCGACGTAGGGCGCAATTCTCACAGACGAAGCGGCAGCCAAGGATTCAAGGTCTGGCGAAATCTCTGAGGGCCGGGAGGCCCTCAGGACAGCCGGTCTGGAGACCGGCGCTACGATTTTCGGCAACCTGTGAGGGATGCGGGCTGAGGCGTCACCGCTCTGCTTCCCGAATTTCCAATGACGGAAATGAGCCTTCCGCGTTTGGAAGACTCAGAGATTTGTGGCGGCGAGAGATCCTTATCGGGGCCGCAGCGACTTGATCGCCTCAGGCAAACGCTCTTCGATGATCTTGGCGCGCTCCGCGGCAATGCCGCCCAGATAGGCTGGCGCAGGCGTGGTGGTAAGCACCAGCGCCAGGCCAATCAAGGAGAAACAAACGCCTGCAATGGCGGCCGAAACCAGCATATGGTACATGTCGAAGATGTCCAGGCCGAATATGTTGATGAATACATACTCGAAGGGCCTGATATGCACGATGACGGCCAGCGCGAAGAGGAAGAAGAGAACTGACAACGAGGTTAGAATAGCCAGGGTCACATCGATGGTGCGATGAACCTTCTGCCGGGAGCTGCAGTGAGGACAATCAGCTAAATGCTGCTCGTAATCCTTGCGCATCTCCGGGGCAATTCCTGAAATGTCATATCTCCAGCTTTTCAGGATGCCGCCTACAACTCGGTCGGTGCATTCGGTTTTTGCCATAGACGTAAACACTCACTTTACAAACGATGTGCCCGCCCGCCAACAAATTGCGTGGCTCAGATGGCAAACTTTATTAAGCCATTAGATGCTCCACCGGCCCTTTCGGATTCAGCGGTGCTCGGCATTGCCTTGCCACGGCAAAAAGGCTCTTGCGCCGCTTTTGCCGATCAACCTGGCACAGAGTGGTAACTGTCTCCGCCAATTGTAATCTAATTGACTCAAAAGTAAATAGACGATAAAGCCTCATGTTGGGCGGCCAGCAAAAGCCGGTTGGCCAGCAAGCTGGCCCGGCCGTTCAGCGCCCGCTCCGCCGTGACCTTGGCCAGTTCAGGAAGATTGTTGCTCTCTGAGAGATGGGCAAGAACGATGTAAGCCGCCTGGCCGTCATACTCATTTTCAAGAAACGTTGCCGCTGCCTCGTTGGATAGGTGGCCCACCCTGGAGAGCACCCGCTGCTTTACCGACCACGGGTAGGGACCGTCGCGCAGCATCTCCAGATCGTGGTTCGACTCCAGCAGCAACAGATCCACGCCCTTGAGCTGGGCCTTCACGTTGGGCGGAATATAGCCCAGATCGGTGGCAAAGGCTATCCGCACGCCTTCCGTCTTGAAGACAAATCCCACCGGGTCGGCGGCGTCGTGGGGAATGGTGAAGGGACTGACGGCAATGTCGCCGATCTGGAACGGCTGTCCGGCCTGGAAGTACTCGACTGCCGGCAGCCAGGTGAGGTCTTTCTGCGGCGCAGGGGTTGGAGGCGCTTGGATCGACGATTGCGGCTCGTTTGTTTCCGTCTGGCATTCGGCAGCGACGGGACCGGAGTCTGCTGCTAGGTCTGATTCGTCCCCCTCAGCTTCGACATCGAACTGCGCTGACTCCGCCTGGCGCTCGGCCGCCTGCCTCCGGCACTGCTCTATCCACTGGGCATAGGTCATCTGCCGCCGCGGCGTCCGCCAGCGCATCCAGGCGCGATGCGTGCCCTCGGTAAAGTACACCGGGATGCCAAGCTTACGCGCGGTAACGGACAGCCCGTTGATGTGGTCCACATGCTCGTGGGTCACTACGATCGCGTCCAGGGTCTCCGGCTCTTCGCCCGCCAGGCGCATGCGCCGGAACAGCTCCCGGCAGCTCAACCCGGCATCGACCAGGATGCGCGTGCGGCCCCCGGACACAACCGTGCTGTTGCCCTTGGAACCCGACGCCAGCACCGTGAAGCGCACCATGCTTTGAGCATAACGCGAATGTCCTGTTAACCGCAGGTATCCCTCCTCCGGCACAGCCTCACAAATGGAATTGACAGCAGAAAACCGCCCGTGGAATTATCGGCCCACACAAGAGACGCAACTTGAAATCGATCCGAAACTAAGGCCGAGGAGGATGCTGTGGGTCTCATTGCCTGGTTGGATTTGGAAATCCCGGACGTAGCCGCCTACATCGTCTCCGACATCATCGGCACAATCGTCTTTCTAATGCTCAGGCAAAGTACCGACCTGGCGCTGATAGCCGCTATATTTGTTTCTTTTCATCTCTTCCTTGCTTGGCTCGTGATTACCTCCGTCCGCAAGGGTCTCTCCTTATCCATAATTTCAACAATCTTGACTCATCTTGCCTGCCTCACGGTCGTGTATGTCTGTTCCTCGGCACTCTCTGTGCTTTCACTGGCAGGGCATTCGATTCCAATTTACGCCTTTCTGATTCTTCGCCCGATTCGTTATATCCTCGATCTCTGTGTTCCGGGTCTGGCAGTCTTTGAGCGCGCCTGGCTTTTCAGCGGAAGCAATATCAAGAAGGAAGCTCCAGTCACCGCCAAGTCCGCAGCCCTCGCCGCCGAAAAAAAGGCCGCTGCAGATGTGGCCACGCGCGAGGACTACGAGGCCTGGCTTGGCTATGTGACCAAGCGAAATCCCGCGTTGGTAAAGCACGGCATGACCCTGAAGGACGAATACGAAGAATGGATGTTGGCCCGCGTTAAGAACCGGCCACCCGCGGCTCACTCGACTACAGCTCCCTAAGCGCGCGGGACCTCGCTCATCATTCCCAGAGTGTTGCCGTCCGGGTCTTTCAAGAACGCCATCCAAAGATCGTGGCCGGGCATCTTCGCCACCAGGTGCGGAGCCTGTTGGAACTCGACGCCTTGCTCCTTCAACGCGGCATGCGTCCCCTGAATGTCCCAGACCTTGAAGTAAAGAATTGTTCCACCGCGCGGCCGCGGCTGCTCGGAAGCGCCGATCATGAAGCGAATCTCTCCACACTGAAAGAAAGCCATGCTCCCGGCGTCGAACAGAAACTTCATTCCGAGGGTGTTCTGGTAGAAATCCTTTGCCTTCGCCAGATCGCCGACGGTAATGGCGATTTGGCCGATCGTGTCGAAATGCACAGCTCCTGGGGTTGCGCTTTCATTTCCGCCCATTCTTCCTCCCTTCAATCGCGGGCCGCGACAGACGCTGCGGCGCTCTAAATTACGCCCGGCAGGTTCGCCGGAATCTCGATCGACACCAGCGTTCCGCGTCCCGGACTGCTGACCACCTTAAACCGCGCCTGGTTGCCGTAGAGCACCTCGAGCCGCTCCTGCACATTCTTCATGCCGATGCCGGCGCCGGTCCGGCGCAGTGCCGAGCCCGGCCTGTTGCCCATGCCCACCCCGTCGTCCGCCACCTCAATCTTCACCCAGTCCCCGTCCAGCCGGCTGCGCAGCGTTACCGTGCCGCCTTTCAGACGCGGTTCCAGGCCGTGCTTGATGCTGTTTTCGATCAGCGGCTGCAGCAGAATGCTGGGTACCAAAACATCCAGAGTCCGCGGGTCGATCTCCTTCTCCACTTTCAGCTTGTCCGCTCCAAACCGCACCACTTCGATGTCAAGGTAATCATCGGTAAAGCTGAGCTCGTCTCTTAGAGGAACATAGGTATCGTGGTCCTTCAAGAGCGCGCGCAGAATGTTGGCCAGCTTGACCGTCATCTCGCGTGCCAACTCCGGCTGATTGCGCACCAGCGAACTAATGGAGTTAAGCGTGTTGAACAGAAAGTGCGGATTGATCTGCCGCTGCAAGGCGTCAAGACGGGCCTCGAGCAGCAGCCGCTTCTGCTCCTCAAGTTTCAACTCGATGCGCAGCGTATTCCACACCTTCAGGGCGATGCCCACGTCAATGGGAGCGCACAGCAGCACCAGCACCTGCAGCCACCACTGGCCGGCCAGCAGGGCGAAGAGCCGGTGCGGAAAGACGTGGGCGAGATAGTCCCGGCAAGCCTCCGCCGCCACGATGAGAAACAGCATCAGGAACTGGCGATCGATGCGCGGCTGACGCAGATTGCGCCGCACCCAGCGGTAGAGGCTCAGATCGATGAATGGCGTGAACGACCAGATCTCTTCCTTCTCGACAAAACCGCCCAGCATGCCCGCACCCAAGCCCAGAGCGGCGTTGAAAGGCAAGGAAAGATACTCGTGGTGGTAGACCGCGGGCATGGCCAGCACCACCCCGCCCAGCATGGCCCAACCCGGCCCCAGGAGCAGCCCCAGCAGGATGACCGTGGCAAATGAAATGTCGGCAGCAAGGAAGTTGGGCACCCAGAATCGCACTCCCACGCCCAGGGTGAGCGGCACCAGGAAGAACGCGAGCAGGCCGAGGGTTTGGCGGGGCGTGCGCTTCTCGGCGAAGATAAGCCGCCGGAAGGTAACCACGCGCGCCAGCACGCTGGCCACCGACGCCACCACGCCCAGCTTGACCAGCAGCGTGATCAGAATGAGATTGTCCGTCACCCCATCACTGTATCGCGCCGCGCACTAATCCATCCAATACAGGCATTCCCGGTCACTAATCACTAACCACTAACCAATGCCCTTGTAGAATGGAAGCATGGCATTCGAAAGCGTGAGCAAGATCGCCGAGGCTGATTTCCCCACGCGCTGGGGAGCTTTTCGCATTCTCGGCTTCGAGGGCCGGCTGCCCGCACCGCGCGAAGACTGTGAGCCGGGAACCAATCCGGCCGGCAGTTCCGTCGAAGGTCTGGTGGCGCTGGTGATGGGCGACATTGGCTCTGCGCCGCCGCTGGTACGAATCCACTCGCAATGCCTGACCGGCGATGTTTTTGGTTCGCTGCGCTGCGATTGCCGGCTGCAGCTCGAACTGGCTATGGGCAAGATCGCCGCTGCCGGCGCGGGCATCCTACTCTATGAACAACAGGAGGGCCGCGGAATCGGCCTGATGGCCAAGCTGAAGGCCTACGAGCTGCAAGATCAGGGCATGGACACGGTCGAGGCTAATGTCGAACTGGGCTTCGCCGCCGACTGCCGCGAGTACGAGTTGCCCGCAGAAGTCCTCAAGCTGCTCGGCGTCACCCAGGTCCGGCTCATTACCAACAATCCTGAAAAGGTGGCCGCGCTCGAGTCAGCCGGCATCGCCGTCGTCGAGCGCGTCTCCGCCGAGGTCGAGTTGCAGGAATCCTTCGAGGGCTACCTGCGCACCAAGCACGAAAAGATGGGACACATCCAGGATTCGCTTCCGGAAGCGCTGGTCACCGAGGAGCAATCGACCTAGGACCCGTTGCAAAATTACCGGCCAACTTGAGGGGGAACGTTCCTCAGGGGCTAAAGCCCAGATTTTATGCGCCTGTTGCGGCACGGCTGAAACCGAGCCCTTTCAAAGCCCGGTTTATACAACCAGTTCTAGGCCGCGTTGGCTATCTCCTTGGCATGAGAAGAGCCATGGCCGACAGCGACATCAGCAGGCAGAAGACGATGCCGAGAACCCAGCTCAGCCACTTTCTGCCTGGATTGTTCACCCAGTAGCAAAGCAGCGCGGAGAGCAGGACGGCTTGCGTGACGATCTCCAAATAGCTGCGCAACTGCATCCACACCGGGGTGGTGCTGTAGATGAAGCCTTCCAGTGATCCCGCCGGCGCAGCAAAGGTACCCAAAATCCCAACGCCAACGAGAATCCAACTCATCAGCAGCCAGCCGTACTTTCGGCCAAAAAGGAAGCTCCGCAGAGGATAAAAGACCGTCGCGAAGAGCACACCGCGCAGCGGCTGCAACAGGGGTCCAGCTTTCACCAACGGATCGCTCAAGGGTTTCATGCCGGAGCAAGGACTGGCTATCAACTCCGCATAATGAAAGAGGTTAAAGGCGATTGCGCCCATCACGAAATAGGTGATCGTGTGGCAGACCGCGGTTTTGACTGCCAAAGACAAGAAGCCAGGTTGCGAGTCTTGCATGAATACCCTCACAGTTTCCAGAATGCGCGGAATTATACTCCCGGGATCAATCGGTCACTGTGACGCGAGCCTGCCAGCTGACGCTCGGAGCCGGTCCTCGTTGAGACTCTGCCCCACCGGTCCGTCTGTCTACGCTTGTAGGGCTCTCAACACCTTGGTGGTCGTAACCACCTGCCCCACGTGCCGCTGCGTGTGGTCGGCAACGTGAATCAACGCGCCGCCAATGGTGGTGGGAAACTGCTTGCGGCCCACAAGTCGAACGGTGTCGAAGTTGGCCGTGGCCAGCACCCTGATGCGATCCGCCGCATTGACGAATGAGAACTCGACATCGGCCAGCAGCATGGCCAGCGTTTCGTCCCCTTCCTTCTCAGACTTCAGAGCCGACATCTGCTCGTCGGAGAGCTGCTTGCCTTCCGCATAGCTAAGTATTCGGTCGGTCGAGCGGGCGATGTGGCGCAGATGAAACGCAATGGAAGTGAGCCCCAGCGGTTGCGCGTGGATTTGGGCATCTTTCAATCCGGCGGTCCACTTGGTCAGATCGTCGAGGGCCAGGTCGAGCGCATGCAAGACAGCGCGGGCGACGGCGGGAACATCGGCATGGGTCCCTCGCAGCCATGGTTCGATGTAAGGCACAGCGGAAGTGCTCATCGGGAGTTTGTCCTTTAGCCGGCGCTCTTCACCCTTACCACGGTGATCTTCTCAAACCCCTCTTCAAACACCGGCGGCTTCAGCTTCTCGGCCATCTTGCGCATCACGTCCTCGCTCACCGAGCGGTCGCGCTTGCTGTTGCGCTCCAGGCAGACTTCAAGCGGCACATCGAAAAACACCGCCTGCACCTCGTATCCAAAGCTCTTAGACATCTTGATCCACTGGCGGCGCTCGTGGATGGAGAGGTTGGTCGCGTCCACGTAGTTCCAGGGCATGCGCGCAATAAGCCGTGCCCGCAGCAACGAACGCAGAGTCGAAAAGACCAGTCCCTGATAGCGCTGTTCCTCGACGTCGTCAAAGAGAATGTTGCGCAGCAGATCGCTCGAAAGCGGCGTGACCCCGCGGCGCCGGAACCATGTGGTCTTGCCCGAGCCGGGCAGCCCGATGGCCAGCACCACGAAACCTTTCGGAGCTTGCGGCGACCGCTCGGCCGCTTCGACCTCGGGCGGAGGCACGGACGGAATCTCCGGCTGCGTCTCAAGCTCAAAGCGCCCGGAGCCGGCCGCTTCATTCCAATCCTGCTTGACGGGGCGCTCGTGCCTTGGCTGCCGCACTGGCGCTGCCGGCCGCGGCGGAGCCTGCTCGGGAAGCCGTTGCGCCGGGCTCGGCTTCGCTACCGGCGCTGCCGCCGGCCTCTCGTCCGGATAAAAAGGCACCAGCGGAGCTGGCTGATTCGATGGGAGTTCCTGGCCGATTTTGCCTGTGGATTCGGAGCTATTGGGAGTGCGTCTGGAGCGTCTTCTCATGCCGCCTTCAAACCTTTACTTCTGATACCCGAATACCATAGTCGCCGATAGGGCTGCAAATAGTGTGAATACCGTCACATCCATTCCCGAACCTGGAAAGGCACACTATCGGTGAGGGAGTCTCCGGGCAATAAGGCAAATCGATCAACATTCATTTCGCCCCCGGCGGCTTCGGTGTTACGATCAAGGGTTTGGTGGAAGTGCCTTCTGGATGTAATTCAGACGCCGAACACCACAGCAATTCAAACCTCAGCCTCACCGATTACGAAGGAGAAATCACACATGGCAGTAAAGGTTGGTATCAACGGCTTCGGCCGCATTGGCCGCAACGTTTTGCGCGCCGCGCTTGGCAATGCAGAGATCGATTTTGTTGCCGTAAACGACTTGACGAGCCCGGCGATTCTGGCCCACCTGCTCAAGTACGACTCGATCCTCGGCAACCTGAAAAATGAGATCGGCCACGGCGACGACTTCATCACCGTCGACGGCAAGAAGATCAAGGTCTGGGCCGAGCGCGACCCCGCCAAGCTGGATTGGGCCTCGGTGGGCGCGCAGATTGTGATCGAATCCACCGGCCATTTTACCGATGGCGCGAAAGCCAAAGCGCATCTGGGCGCGACCGTCAAGAAGGTCATCATCTCCGCCCCCGCCACCAACGAAGACATCACCCTGGTGCTCGGCGTCAACCAGGACAAGTACGACCCTACCAAGGACAACATCATCTCCAACGCCAGTTGCACCACCAATTGCCTGGCGCCGGTGGTGAAAGTAGTTCTTGAAACCACGGGCCTCGTCAGCGGCATCATGACCACCATCCATAGCTACACCAACGATCAGGTGATCCTCGACTTCCCGCATAAGGACCTGCGCCGCGCCCGTGCCGCCGCACTCAGCATGATTCCCAGTTCCACAGGCGCCGCCAAGGCCCTCAAGCTGGTCATTCCTGAGACCGCCGGCAAGCTCGACGGCTTTGCCATCCGTGTCCCTACCCCCAACGTCTCTATCGTCGATCTGACCTATATCGCCGAGAAGCCGGCCTCTGTCGAAGCACTCAACGCCGCCTTCACGGCTGCCGCAGCGGGCGAGCTCAAGGGAATTCTGGGCGTCGATTCCAACCTGCTGGTCAGCTCCGACTACAAGGGCAACCCGCTGTCCTCCATCGTCGATTTGCCCCTGACCAAGGTGGTCGGCCAGAGCGTCAAGGTCCTCAGTTGGTACGACAACGAGTGGGGCTACTCCAACCGCGTCGTCGACCTGATCGGCTTCCTGGTCAAGAAGGGCCTGTAAACCGCAAGGGGGCAGGGTTCAGGGATCGGTTTTCCGTATCGCCGATCCGTTGTTGCTGCTCCCTGGCCCTTGCCTCTGGTTCTTGCTTTTGACCCCTGATCCCTGACCCCTGATCCCTGCTCTTGAGGAAATCTCCCATGTCCAAGCTCTCGATTCGCGACATCGATGTGACCAATAAGCGGCTGTTTATCCGCGTCGACTTCAACGTGCCGCTCACTGAAGACGGTTCGACGATCACTGACGACACCCGCATCGTAGCCACGCTGCCCACCATCGTCTACGCCCTCAAGCGCAAGGCCAAGGTCATTCTGGCCTCGCATCTCGGCCGTCCCAAGGGCAAGCCCAATCCCAAGTACTCGCTGCGCCCTGTCGTCATCCGGCTGCGCGAGTTGCTCGACAAGCAGTTGGGCGAATCAGTCAACGTGGCCTTCTCTCCGGACTGCATCGGCGAAGTAGCCAGCGAAATGGCTCGCCAGCTTGAATCCGGCCAGGTGCTGTTGCTCGAGAACCTTCGCTACCACCCCGAAGAAGAAGCCAACGACCCGGCCTTCTCCAAGGCGCTGGCCTCGCTGGCCGAGGTTTATGTCAACGACGCATTCGGCTCCGCGCATCGCGCCCACGCGTCGACTGAAGGGATTACGCATTTCCTCAAGCCCGCCGTTGCCGGCCTGCTTATGGAAAAGGAGATCACTTATCTCGGCAAGGCCCTCGAATCGCCCGAGAAGCCATTCGTGGCTATCATCGGCGGCTCCAAGATCTCCGGCAAGATCGACGTCATCGACAACCTGCTCGACAAGGTCGATACGCTGGTCATCGTCGGCGGCATGGCGTACACCTTCCAGCGCGCTCTCGGCGTAACCACCGGCAAGTCGCTGGTCGAAGAGGACAAGATCGACATGGCCAAAGCGGCCCTCGACAAGGCCAAGGCGAACGGCGTGAACCTGCTGCTGCCGGTCGACAACGTTCTTGCCGACAAGTTCGCGCCCGACGCCAACACCCAGTTGTGGGACTGCTCGGTAAACTTCCCCGACGACTGGCAGGGTCTGGACATCGGCCCCAAATCGATCGCGGCCATTGAGGAAGTCGTTTCGACCGCCCGCACCATTGTCTGGAACGGCCCCGCGGGCGTCTTCGAATTTCCCAAATTCGCCGTGGGCACCAACGCCATCGCCGAAGCCGTGGCAGCCAACAAAGCAGCCATCTCCATCATCGGCGGCGGCGACTCAGTAAGCGCCATCAACCAAGCCGGAGTAGCCGACCAGATCACCCACATCTCCACCGGCGGCGGCGCTTCGCTTGAGTTCTTAGAGGGTAAGAAGCTGCCGGGCGTGGAGGCGCTGACGGACAAATAGCGAAACATGCGACTGGCCACTTCGCAGACTAATCGCACGGTCAAAATACGTTCGTAAGGACTAGCCAAATGATCATCGCAGTCCTTCTTCTTTTCTCGACCATTGCGGCAACCTGGGCTGGCTATTGGTCGACTGGCATGTTCCGTTCCTTGTCTAACCGCGCGAGCCGCATAGCCTGCCTCGTCTCCCCCGGGCTGATAGCCGTGGTATCTGGAGTCTGCATTAGCACTTTCTTTCGCGCTTCAGGCACGGATGTCGACGTTTCAGAACTCGCTCCACGAGAAGTTACTGCTCTCATTCTTGCTTTCGCAATCATCATTTTCGTTGCGACCCTTCTGCTGGCATACGTTGCAGGAAGAATCTCAGTGCATTTAGCCAGGAGAAGAGGTAGAAGCGCATGAATGCATCGCCGGTCTCGCCGCCCATGGTCCTTCCGAAAGTTTGCCTCCGAATTGGCAACGGTATACCCTAAGTTCAGAGACTAGACAATGAGTTCCACCGCAACCAATCCGAGGCAACAGGCGCACGAACTGATCGATCGCATGGCTCCAAGCCAGGTCTTTGCGGTTGTCGGCCTGCTCCAAACCATGCTCGATCCCGTCTCCCGCGCTATCGCCAATGCTCCCTTCGACGATGAGCCTGAGACTGAGAATGAGCGCCAAGCCGTTGCCGCATCGAAGGCATGGATGGCCGAACACCCCGGTCAAGGCATTCCGCACGATGAGATTCTTGCCGAGTTCGGCCTTGCTTCCCAAGACGTACGCTGACAGGAGCGGGCGTGAGGCAGATCGTCTTTACTCCCCCCGCACGCGCAGATATTCGCCGCATCGACCGAGACAACGCCATGCGCATTCTGACCGCTATCCATCGGTTTGCCGAGACGGGCGACGGCGACATCAAGAAACTTCAGGGCGACTCCGGCGAACTGCGCCTCCGCGTCGGGGATTACCGCGTCCGCTTCACCGAGGATCCGATGGACACTCTCTACATCCACTCCGTCAGACACCGCTCCGAAGCCTATCGCTAGCCGCCGAAAGGGAAGACGACAGAGAATGGCAAACCGAAAACCATTGACGAATGACGACGGCGAGGTCCGCGAGTTGACCGAGGAAGACTTGGCTCTATTTGTTCCCTTCTCCGCGCTGCCAGCCGAGTTGCAGAAGCTGCTCTCAGAGGAGAAGCACATCAAGCCCGACGCGGAAGCCCCATCCACTCGTCAGCCAGCCGCCTAAGCTGCCGCGTCCATCCCCGCAAAATGCCCCTGCCTCGCAAACTCCAGCAGAGCATCGTCTGCTGTCACCAGTGTTGCGCCAAGATGCCGCGCCGTAGCAACCAGGATGCGGTCCGCCGGGTCGCCATGCATCTCGAACGGCAGCCGCGAGCTTGCGACGGCGATCTCCGGTTCCAGCGGGGCAAGATGCACGCCTGGTTTGGACAGCGCGACGCGAATCCATTGCATTACATCCGCACCAAGTTGAAGCCGACCCTTGCCCACCAGCAATCCGATCTCCCAGGGCGTGATCGCGCTGATCACAATCCGGTTCTCCCATCCCGCCCTGTTCAGCGCCTCGGCGGTCTGCGCTCCCAGTCGCGGAGCCTCTTCCATCATCCAGATGAGCGTGTGCGTATCGACAAGCAAGAAGGGCGGTTGGTCCCTCTTCGAAGCGGTCATTTCATCGCGTCCCATTCAACATCGATCGGAGAGATAATGTCGCCCATCCACAGCACGCTGCCCTTCATCGACCCGACGATGTTTTCCTTTACCGGCATAGGCGTCACCTGTGCCACAGGCTTTCCGTGCTTGGTGATCACCAGCGTCTCGCGGTTCTCGGCGACATCATCCAGCAACTTCAGGCATTTTGCTTTGAACTCTCCTGCGGCAATAGTGGCTGGCATCGCAATTCCTCCCATAGTCACCGACTATGGTCATATTTTAGCACAGACTTCAGAGGGTGGTTGACAGAGCTTGTGCCCTCCGTCACCTGTGCATCCGAAATCCATCGACTAGAATCGCCATGAGGAACCCAACAAAATGTCCCGTAAAGCTCTCATTGCCGCCAATTGGAAGATGTACAAAACGCCTGCCGAAGCCAAGGCCTTCGTCGATGCTTTTTTGCCGCTCGTTGCCGGTCACGACCGCGACGAGATTGCACTGTTCCCATCGCCAGTGTTACTGCCTACGGTAGTTGCTGCATGCAATGCCTCGAATGTGGCCGTCGGCTGCCAGAATATTCACTTTGCCGAGGAAGGCGCTTACACAGGCGAGACCTCCATTGGCCAGCTTCTGGCCGTGGGCGGAACGCATACCCTCATCGGACACTCCGAGCGGCGGCAATACTTTGCCGAGACCGACGAAATCGTCAACAAGAAGCTGCACACTGCTCTCAAGCACGGCGTCATTCCCGTGGTCTGCATCGGCGAAGTTCTGGCCGAGCGCGAAGCTGGAGAGACAGCCAGCGTGCTGAAGAAACAGATCACTGGAGCCTTTGCCGGCATCACCGCCGAGGCTGCCGGACCGATTGTTATTGCCTATGAGCCGGTCTGGGCCATCGGCACAGGCAAGACCGCCACGCCCGAGATCGCCGTCGATGCGCACAAGATCGTTCGTGCCGAGGTGGCCAAGCTGCTGGGCGCAGAGGTTGCAGCGGCGATCCGCATTCTCTACGGCGGCAGCGTCAAGCCCGACAACGCCACGGCCCTCATCGGCCAGGAAGAGATCGACGGCGCACTGGTCGGCGGCGCAAGTCTCAAGCCAGACTCCTTCACCGCCATCGTCAAATACTAGCTGTCATCGAACTGGGCCCGCCAAGGTCTCTTCTTCGAGATCTTGGCGTTCGCACCGCACTGCGCAGGTGAGCCGCAGTCATAGCTTGACGCGCAATTCCGCATCCTCAACCTTCGCCTCCAGCACCTCGGCCTTCAGTTCAGGATCCTGCTCCGATGCGCCAGTGCGAAGGTCGAATGCATACGCGTGCCACGGGCACACAACACGACCGTCCTCGATAATCCCCTCGCCCAGCGGGCCTCCTTCATGGGGACAGGTGCCGTCGAGCACTGCGATGGCTCCGCCTAAATTGGCCACGCACAAGGCACGGCCTTGGACTGTAAACTCCTCCACCTCGCCGTCGGCGGGCACTTCGGACGCCGAACAGATGCGCACAAACTCAGACATGATGGATGCTCTTTCGGGCGGATTGCCGCCAGTGATCGGAACCGGGCTGCGCAATTAGCATAAAGGGGACCACCGCTGAAAGCGAAGCATGCGAGGGGCAACAGATGGCACACAGGAAATCTCAGCCCATGCCGAAAGTCCGCTCGCCAAAGCCTGCTTTGGAGCAGGCGGGAAGCGGTGCGCGGACGGCTGCTCCGCCAACGGTCTCCGGACGATGGCTGCTTGTGGCTGTGAGTATTGCAATCGGGGCTGCCGGGTTCTGCGCATGGGCTACGCTGTGCCTGCTGTTTTGGCAGGGAAGCTGGCAGTTGCTCTATCATCCCAGATCCGCTGTGGCGCGCACACCGGCAAGCGTGGGAATGGATTTCGAGTCCGTGGGATTTGCAGCCACCGAAGCAGGCGAGGCGCGGCTCAAAGGCTGGTGGATTGCAGGCAATCACGAGAGCCACTTCACAGCCATCTATCTGCATGGAGCGGACGGCAACCTTGGCGATACGGTCGACGCGCTGCTGCCGCTGCATCGCGCGGGACTTAATGTGTTCGCCTTCGACTATCGCGGATATGGAGCCAGCAAGTTCGAGCGGCCCAGCGAAGCGCGCTGGCGCGAAGATGCGGAGTCGGCAATCAAGTACCTGACCAACACGCGCGGCGTGCCTGCCGGTTCGCTCATCCTCGTCGGTCGAGGATTGGGAGCGAACCTTGCGCTTGAAGTGGCTGCGGCGCATCCCGAGCTTGCGGGCCTGGTGATGGATGAGCCGCTTGCCAGGCCGGCCGATGCGATCTTCGGCGATGCGCGCGCAAGGCTAGTTCCGGCTCATCTGCTGGTCAGCGAGCGTTGGGACTGGAATCCGCCTGCGGCAAAGCTAAGCATTCCTTCGTTGTGGTTTTATCGGCTTCATGCGAGCGGGAAAGGCCAACAGGATCGTCAAGAGGCATATCAGTTGGTCACGGCGCGCAAAGAGCGAGCTTGGCTCACGGAATCTTCTGACGCCACGAAGGACTACGACGCGGCGCTCAGCCGCTGGCTTGACGATTTGCAACGATAGCGGACCGAACTGGACATGATTTTATGGTTATGCAGCCGATCAATTGGTGCTGATTGCGCTGTTTTTTGCGTGTCTGGAAGGTGATTTTGCACGCCTCGCTGCTTGTAACTCCTTTGTTTGGGTGCGCGGGAGCCGATTCGATTCCCCCGGGGGGGTTATGAGGGGTGGGGGGTATTTATTATTTGGTAACTTTAGGCGGGCCGGGGACATGTTTGACACTTGCGACGAGGGTCTCGGGTGGGGTCTCGGTCATGGGTTTGTTGTCCTTTTTGGCTCTGATTCAATTGTGCGCCAGGAGAGGGATATTTTCTGCAAGGGGCGGAGGGGAGATTGCCGGTTCGTGCTGGGTTGGCGGGGGTGAGTGAAATCCCAGGTCTTCCGCTGGGGCGGAAGACCTTCGGCACCCGGCCAGAGCTCTGCGAAATTCAGCCCGGCGGTCCGGTGACCTAGTATCATGGATCGTTAAATGTAATCATGGGCTTGGGCGGCGTAAAATGTGCGACCACTTCGTGATTGAGAACCCAAAGCGCCGACCCGTTGCAGCCGAAGGGCGCGACGGCTGGTATCCGTATTACGCGGGATTCTCGGGCGCGTTCGCCCGGAGATTGATCCAGAGTACGGGGCTCCGCCAAGGTTCAACATTCTTGGATCCGTGGAACGGAAGCGGGACGGGCACAGCCGCTGCCGTTGCGTCTGGCTACCGAGCAATCGGCTTCGATCTCAACCCCGTCATGGCAGTCGTTGCGAAAGCACGGCTATTGCCAAACCTCGATGCGCCGAGCGTTGCCCCGCTTTTGAGCGAGATCACGAAGAAATCAGCCAGACAACGCATCGCTGCTGAGGGAGACCCACTTCTCACTTGGTTCGTCCCCTCTGCTGCCACAGAAATCCGTTCAATCGAGAGGGCCATCCACGTCATTCTGGTTTGCGCTGATCGAGCGAGCAAATCTTTCGACGCGGCATCAGACATGTCCTCGATCGCCTCTTTTTTCTACCTGGCCCTGTTTCGAACCGTTAGGAGCCTCCTTGGCAGGTTCAAAGCGTCCAATCCGACATGGGTCACCCGCCCCGCTACCCTCCAGTCAAGAATTCGACCACGCGCGGCGGAAATCAGCCGCATCTTCCGGCGACAGGTTTCCGCTATGACCGCCAGCATCATCGCAGAACCACGTGAGTCGCATCTGGCAAATGTTGAATGCACGGTCGGGGTGAGTTCCTCAGAAAACCTCCCAATCCGTGCAAACTCCGTCGATCTGGTCCTGTCATCCCCGCCGTATTGCACGCGCATTGATTACGGCGTAGCAACTTCCCCCGAACTCGCGGTCCTGGGCCTCAAAATGGACACAGAACTGCGCGAACTGCGCGGGAAGTTAATTGGGACGCCGACGATCCACGATTCGCCCCGGCTGCCCGACTCCACTTGGGGACCTGCCTGCGATGCATTTCTCCGACAAGTAGCTCGACATCCCTCGAGGGCGGCGAAGAGTTATTACTACAAGACATATTTGCAGTACTTTGACGCAATAGCCAGGTCGGTGTCCGAAATAGCTCGTTGCATTAAGCCCAACGGCAATTGCATCATTGTGATTCAGGATTCCTACTTCAAGGGAATCCGGGCCGACCTGGCAACAATTTTTACGGAGATTGCTTCCACGAGCGAGCTTATGCTTTCCCGCCAAGTCGACTTCACCATGTCACGGACGTTGGCTTACATCAACACGAAATCACGAAGCTACCGACCGTCCAGTACCTCAGTTGAATCCGTGCTCTGCTACACGAAGAATTGAGGACGATCGACATGGCCGAACCGCAAGACGACGTGGTTTTTCATGGCTCCCAGGGCTGCAAATCATTGACCGGATTCTATGACCGAAGATAAACCAACCAGGATCGTCTACCTGTTCGGCGCGGGCGCGACTCACGCCGAGCTTGAGAATATTGACCTGGATCTGGCGCAGAGAAGCGGGCTTCTCGTGAGCCATTTATCCACGCGGGTTATCGAAAAGGCGAGGAGGAATAAGCAGTATCTGAAGGGCGTGGACGCTGTCTCCGGAACGTCCGGGTCGTTGAATATCGAACTGCTAATAAGCCTCATCGAGAACAGCAAGATTCCGGGATGGGAATTCAAGACCCGATACTTGAAGGATTTGGTGCGAAGAGATATTGAGAAAGTTCTTTCTGCACCGATTACTCGCCGCTTCTATTTGCACAAAGCGCTTTTCGAACTTCACAGGCACCCAGCCACTCGCCGGAAGGAAAGGCTAACGGGTCTCATCTCCTTGAATTACGACGACGTGTTAGACAGTGCGTACGAACAGTTTCACGGCCCTCCGCGTTACTGCTTTTCGCTTGGCGAGCCCTTGCTACCAAATGGCGTCCCTCTGCTCAAACTCCATGGATCTTTCAACTGGAAGGACCGGGAGATACGTGGAAAAAAGAGAACTGTCGAGATCATTCCCCTGGGATCGACCAAGAACTACATCCACCCACCCTATGGCTGCATTTGGAACCAGGCGCTTGAGACGCTAATAGGCTGCGACACGCTTCGCGTGATTGGGTGCTCGCTAAGCCAGAACGATTTCCATTTAATCGACCTGCTTTTCAAGGCACACTTGGAGAGGGGAACAGCGTTCGAAGTTGAAATCATAGCCAAAAACCACGTCGGGGATGGCATCCAGAAGAATTACGGCTTCTTCCCTAAGCTTAGGACCCTCACGCAGATCAAGGATAATCTGGTGCCGGATGCAGAGCCGCCAAATGCCTTCAAGACCTGGCTCAAGTACAAGAGCCTGGCCCTGCTGGGCGCGAGGAAGGCCGGTCGCACCACACATGTCAGAGAGGTGGTAAAGTGAGCAGAAACCCTGTGCCGATCAGACAAAAGGCTCGACCAACAAGAGAAATCCGATCGATTTCAGTAAGGAAGTGTGTCGAGGACTATATTTATCGAATTGATCTCGACGCGGACTACCAGCGCGAGAAGATATGGTCGCGTGAGGCCCAATTGCTGCTTCTCGACTCGATCATCAAGAACATCGACATACCGAAGATTTATCTCGCGCGGATAGAAGGCAATGAAAACTTTGACTTCGAGTGCATTGATGGAAAACAAAGAATGGCAACCCTCCTCAACTTCTTGAAGCCGGAAAAATCGACCGATAGTCCGTTGACGGTTGATGTCGTTGGCGAACGATACACCTATAAGCGACTGCGAGGGGAACTGCCAACGCTTGCTGACAAAGTCGACGACTTTGAACTCACGCTCGTCGTATACCCGCAGATCGATAACGACGAATTCCTACGAGAGATATTTCGGCGTTTACAGCTTGGAGTCAGGCTCAACTCAGGAGAGATGCTCAAATCCCACCTGGGCACGATGCGTGACTTCGTTTACAAAGAAATGGGCAAAGAGGCCCCATTCCTCAGGCGTACAAAGCTGTCGGAGAAGAGGTTCTCTAGGCAATTTACCCTCGCTCAGATTTGCATCAATTCTTTCAGCCGGAACGAGAGCGGGGACTTCGTAAGGGCACGCTATGACGATCTCGAGGATTTTTTCAAAGAAAAATACGATTTGGACGAGAGCGACGCAGACCTTGATCGGATACGAGCGGTGCTTAAGAGTATGGAAGGGCATTTTGGTAGCAAGGCGGAGGTCATTACAAGTAGGGCTGTGGCGGTGTCGGCGTACCTCTTCTGCGAGGAATTGCAGCTACAGAAGAAGCCATCCCAAATCGAAGAGTTTGCGGAGTTCTACGTAAAGCTACTAGGCGAGATTCGGGAAAACCTCAAGCTCTTGAGCAGTTTCAAGAGGCCTACAAATCCAGAAGTGCTGGAAACGTTTCAAAAGTACATTTCTCAGGCTTCCGTTGAATCGTATGCGATAAAGAGACGACACTCATTCCTGGACAGCGCATTCAAGTATTTCCTCAGTCCGAAGACGAAGGGCAAAATCGTCGGCGCGAGCTAGCGAGTACCGCACTCTTCCAAACCAAACATCTCATCGCGGCATGTCGCGGTGGAGGACCTTTACCTGGTAGCCGGCTTTTTTTAGGCGCTTGCCCATTTCTACGGCCATCATTACGCTGCGATGCTGGCCGCCGGTGCAGCCGAAGGCTACGGTCAGGTAGCTCTTGCCTTCCTCGACATAGTGGGGCAGCAGATAGAGAATCATGTCGGTGACGCGGGAGAGAAACTCGACCGTCTGCGGAAATCCTCTAATGTAGGCGGCTACCTTGGGATTCTGGCCGGTCTTCTTGCGGAACTCCGGCACAAAATGAGGATTGGGCAGGAAGCGCACATCGAAGACCAGGTCGGCGTCAAGCGGCACTCCATTTTTGAAGCCGAAGCTCAGGCACGAGACCAGCAGTTGCTTGGTCTCATCTTCTTTGCCGAACCGGGCTTGAATGTGCGCGCGCAGCTCGTGCACATTGAAGTTCGAGGTGTCGATCAGCGTATCGGCCACGTTGCGGATGGGGTCGAGAAGTTGGCGCTCCTCGACGATGGAGCGCGACACTGTATCCGAACGGCCGAGGGGGTGGGGGCGGCGCGTCTCGGAGTAGCGCTGCACCAGCACCGCATCCTGCGCGTCGAGAAATACGACGCGGGTGGGCAGGAGCTTCTTGACGGTCTTGAGAATCTCGGGAAGGCGGTCGAGTGTGGCTCCCTCGCGGATGTCGACCACGATGGCGGCGCGCTCCACCTCCCGGGACTTGCGGACCAGCCGGGCAAAGTCGGGCAACAGCTCGAGGGGCAGGTTGTCGACGGCGTGAAAGCCGATATCCTCGAACGACCTGATGGCGGAGGCCTTGCCCGCGCCGGAGATTCCGGTCACGATGACCAATTCCTTGGCCTGCTGCTTCAGTGTCCCGGCAGGTTTTGTACCTTTGGGCGGCGAAGATATTCGAGGCGCAGGTTTTGAAGACTTCATGCGCACATGCTACACCGCAGGGGCGGGCCGTAGAGCATTTTCTCGTTCGCTTGACGGCGGGCTTCACGGAATCCCACCCATAGGACAAAAAAGTACGCACTGCCGGGCCCGGTCCGGAGGCAAATTACATGACAGCGCGGCTCCCTCGACCTGAGTAAACTGGTTGCTGCAAATTCACCTGCAGCCGGCGACGCAGATTCGCTTCATTTCAAAAGCATCTCGATGGTTTTAAGGAATCTCCACCAGCTCCATCTGGCCGTCGCGGCGGCGGTGAAGGACGAACATCTCTCCGGCTGGGTTGCGGAAGATGAGCAGATCGCGGTCGCGGAACTCCGCATCCTTTACGGCCTCTTCGAGGGTCATGGGCCGCAGAACGATGGCTTCCCTGCTCTTGAGAATGTGCGGCTCGACGACGGTCGGCTTGTTGGGAAACGAGTGGACGGCGATCGACGCGCGCGCCCTAGCACGCGGGGCAGGCTTGCCGTCCGCCGCTTCAGAAACCACGAGCGCGGCACGAGCTTTGGGCCGGGCGACTGGAGGAGCGCTGAGCACCTTCTCGCCCTTGGGCAGCCGTTTGCCATCCATGCGCCGGTCCCGGAACCTGCGTGCCTGGTTCTCGGCGTGATCAATCGCCTGGCGAAGCGCCGCATCCGGAGTGGCGCCATTGCCGGTTGCGGCGATGGTTTGGGTTCGCGCCTGCACGGTCAGCTCGACGATCTGCAGGTGCCTCTGCGCGCCGAGAGTGACGCTGGCGCGCGCCGTTTTGCCCAAAATCCGGGCGATGCGTTCCATCCCCTCCTCGGCCTGCGTGCGCAGCGCTTTGGAGATCTTGCCTTGTCTCGCGGTGAACTCCACTTCCATGGTCAGCCTCCGTTTAGTGGTTAGTGATTAGTGATTAGTGGATAGTGGTTAGTGGATAGTGGTTAGTGGTCAGAGATCAGAGGTCGGAGATCGGATTAACTGGCGGCACTTTTGACTAACCACTCATCACTAATCACTAACCACTAATCGCTAACCACTGCTTCACTCCCGGCGGCGGCGCTGGTGGGTCGATGGGATACTCATGTCCTCGCGATATTTGGCCACGGTGCGGCGGGTAAGCTGGATGCCCTGCGATCCCAGCCTTGCGGCAAGCTGATCGTCGGTGAGCGGATGGCGGGGATCCTCGTCCTCAATGAGCTTGCGAACCTTGCGTTTGAGAACCAGCAGCGGCGTGTCGGCGCCCTCCGGTCCATTCGACCCCTCCGAGAAAAAGAATCGCAGTTCGATGACGCCCTGCGGAGTGTGCGCATATTTGTTGGCCACGGCGCGGCTGACCGTCGAAGGGTGAACGCCGATCTCTTCCGCGACCTCCTTGATCATCATGGGCCGCAGCCCCTCGATGCCAATCTCGAGAAAATCCTGCTGGCGGCGAACAATCACTTCGCATGTCCGCAGAATGGTGCTCTTTCGCTGGGCGATGTTGCGCATCAGCTGCATGGCCGAGCGGAACCGTTCCTTGACGTAGTCCTTGACCTCTTTGTCAGTGTTCTCGGCCACCAACATGCGGCGGTAGCGCTGGCTCAGGCGCAGGCTGGGCAGGTCCTCCTCGTTCATGGTGACGGCCCACTCGCCTCCGCGCTTGACGAAAACCACATCGGGCTCGATCAGCCGGGTCTGCTCGCGGTTGTAAAGGCGGCCGGGGCGGGGATCGAGGGTGCGAATGAACTCGACTCCTGCTTCAGCCTCATTTGGAGTGATGTGCGCGGCGCGCGCCAGGTCCTTCAGGTCTCGCTTCTGAAGCAGTTGCAGGTGCTGGTCCACAATCAGCGTGGCCACCGTCATGCTATGCCGGCGGTCCTCGAGATGGGCTTCAGCCTCGGCGCGAAAACTGCCATGCGCATCTTGATCGGAATCGACCGGATGTCTGGCATACAACTGGCTGAACTCGTGCTGCTGGGCGGAAATCTGGATCAGCAGGCACTCGCGCAGATCGCGGGCGCCCACGCCTGCCGGGTCGAGATGCTGCACCAGGTCGACGCCCCGGCGAATCAGATCGATAGCGGCAGCCAGGTCCTCCTCGGCGCCTTCATCCTGCGAACCGTCTTTTGCGGCCTGAACGAAAGCCGCGGCCAGCTCTTCCTCGCTGGCGGCCAGGTAACCGTCTTCGTCCAGATTTCCAACCACGAAGAGCGCCGCGTCATGGAGCTGGGGATCGAGGGTCAGGGCGCCCAGTTGCCACGCCAGGTGATCGGAGAGAGTCGTCGGCTGGGAGAGAAAGTGCTCAAACGAGGGCCTTTCGCTGTCGTCAAACTCCGGCTGTGTGCGATAACCGGGATCGAGATAGTCGCGGAAGTACGATCCGAAGTCGATTTCCTCGAATGCGTCCTTGGGCGGTGCCGCAGGCTCCTCAGCTCCGCGCGCCAGTTGCTCTTCACGGCCCGCAACCTCATCCAGCATCGGCACCGACTCGTCAATCTCTTCAAGGACGGGATTTTCAACCATCTCGGCATCGATCATCTCCTTGAGCTCGAGTTTGTTGAGCGCGAGGACGCTGACCATCTGCATCAGGCCCGGAGTGAGGACCTGGCGTTGGGAGACCTTCAAGCTCAAATTGGGTTGCAGCAGCGCCATAAACGGGAATGGTTCTCACAGTAAGTGTAATCGCGGGGGAAAGGGCGCCGTGAGCAAATCGCCCGGCTTCAACGCACGAGTTCCAGAATGAGCAATGACCGATTCGGGAAAGTCCGGCCGGAATGCCATTCCACGAGATGCACGTTGGGTACATTGACCAATACTAAGTACACAATTGCGGGACTTGCAATGACTCGGAAGAACCAAAGGTATTAACCCAGCGAGAACCCCTCGCCCAGATAAAGGCGCCGAACCTCCACGTTATTGCCCAGTTCACGGGGCGTGCCGGCAAAGATGATCTGCCCCTCGGCAATAATGTACGCCCGATCGGTTACGCTCAGCGTCTCGCGCACGTTGTGATCGGTAATTAATATTCCAATTCCGCTGGCCTTCAAATCGAAGATGATCTTCTGCAGCTCAAGTACGGCAATGGGATCGATACCGCTGAATGGCTCGTCCAGCAGGATAAAGCTGGGCTGAATGCACAGGCAACGGGCAATCTCGACCCGCCGCCGTTCGCCGCCGGAGAGCGCGTAACCCCGGGTGGTGCGGATGTGGCCCAGATTGAGCTGATGAATCAGCCGCTCGGTGCGGGCTCGCCGCTCACGGTTGCCCAGGGGCTGCGCCTCAAGCACCGCCATGATGTTCTCTTCCACGGTCAGCTTGCGAAAGACCGAGGGTTCCTGGGGCAGATAGCTGATGCCGAAGTTGCGCGCGCGAAGGTACATGGGCACGCGCGTAATGTCGGTGTCGTCGACCAAGACGCGCCCGGTTTCGGGCGCTACCAGTCCCACAATGATGTAGAAGCTGGTCGTCTTGCCGGCGCCGTTGGGGCCGAGCAGACCAACCACTTCTCCGCGGGAGATGCGCAGGTCGACTCCGCGCACTACCTGACGGCCCTTGTAGCTCTTCCCGATTCCCTCAGCGATCAATGTTTCCATTTATGGCTTGCACTCGCTCCCGCGCTTACCTCGGCGCCGTGGTCTCCGTCTTTGTCTTGCTGCCTTCCACGCTCACGCTATCATCGCGGCTTTGGAAAATCAAAGCCTCTCCGGTTACGTTTCCCCGCGCCGGATCGGTCATTCTTGGCGGCGCCGCGGCAGTTCCTGTCAACACATACTCACCGGTCTCGCTGGTGTAGACGAGCTGTTCCCCGGTTCCACGCCGTCCTTCGGATGTCAGGATGACATGGCCGCGAGCAATCAGCCGGTCAACCTGCGCCTGGCCGCCATCTTTGCCGGCGTGATTGCCGGGCGGAAGCAGGAACAGATCAACTTCACTGGAAAATGAGGTCGCAGTCCCGGTCTCGGCGACCACTGTGCCCATAGCGCCAGCATTCATCACCGCCTTGCGCTCGGCGTCGGAATACTTCAGATCGCCGCCGCGAATGCGAATCACGCTAGGTTGGGCCGGCTTTCCAGCCTGATTCTTCTCAGGACCGGAGTTGGCGCTTGCAGCCGGTCCGCCCGCACTCAACAAAACTGCCCGCACCGGCTCGGCAGGGTCCGTGCTGCGCGAAACCAGCGTCTGCTTCTGCCGATCGAGCACAATCACCGGGCCGGCAACCGAGTTTGCCTGCTGCCAAAGCCGCGCATGTCCGCGGAATGTGACCTCGCCAGTCGCTTGATGCAACTGAGCCTCGGCCGAAATGGCGTGCGCCGGTCCCTTTCCGCCCAGAACCATGTTACCCTGAGCGGCGGCGCCAACGGATGGACGCGCCTGCTGCCCAGGCTGGGTTGAGCCGGGTTGGGTTGAACTCGTATCCAGCCACGTCGCCTTCACATTGCCATGCGCAAATGCGTCGCCGGATTGTTGCGACACATCCACCCTGTCCGCAGTGAGCTGCATGCCGCCATCCTCTACGCGGGGATTCACGGTGAGGTGCAGCCATTGGCCCGCGCCCTCGTAAACCGCGTGTCCGGAATTGGCTTGCATGGGCGCTTCGGCTTGGGCACCGGGCTTGACTGCGGGCTGCTGAGTAAGCACTACGTGGCCGTCAAGCACTGCCGACTCAATTTGCCGCGCACCGCTCGAAGCTCTGGCTGCGGTTGCCGGCATGGCGGCTGGGGGATTTGCCTTGCCTGCCGCAGCCACGAAATGCGCAACCAGGGTGTCGCCCGCCGCGGAATCCTGCGTTCCCGCTGCCGTGGTTTCTTCCATGCTGGCGTGGCCGGTCCCGGTCATCGCCGTTAATACCGACCCCGGGCCAAATTCACCGGTCACAGTATCGGCTGCCAGTCGTGAGGGAACAACCACACCATTGCCGCGTTGGCTCTCGCCCGTAACGACCACCCCTTGCACGCCATGAATCGCAGCTGGTTCAACCTGGCCCTTGCCGGCATCGCGGAAGTCGACATCGGCCACGGGAGAACGCCAAGTCCGGCTCACCCGCAGCGGGCCTTCCTTCAGGTTGGCCGGGGGGGGGTGGGTCAGCTCCTCGCTGTGCATCTCAACGCCGCGTTCCATGTGAGCATGGCGCAGATTGCCCTGCTCGCTGAAATCTAGCTCCGCCATTGGCGAAGTGCCATGCACCTGGCGGGTTTGATTCCCAGACTCACTCTCTTGTTCGCTGGACGAATCCATCGTCACTCCGTCCTGAAGATGACCGTGTCGAGGTTGATTGTGCTCATCGAAGTCCATCGACGCCTTGGGCGCAGCCAGATGGGAGCCGGTCGCCGTGGTCAGCGTGAACCCGTTCATCGCATCCAGGTGCACCACGGTCCCGTCTTGGCGAAACATAATCTTGGCGTCGACCGCCGTGGCCACGCCATCGCGGTAATTGGCCGTGGCAGCGTGCATGATGCAGTTTTGGCTGGTGCGGTCAAACTCCGCATGTTGGGCATGGATCTCGACCGGATCGTTGCCGCGCCGGGTATTCAACTCGACCGCCCGATCCAGCACCAGATGGCCCTCCTTCGAGTCGTAGGTTGCGCCCATGGAGTCGCCGGTGCCCTGCACCATGGAAAAATCCACGCGCTGGCTGGTCGTCGACACTCCGCTCTTGTAATCGAACATCAATCCGCTTGTCTTCACGTGAATCTCACCGGTCTCGGCGGTTTGTGCGGCTGCGGCTAGCGGCTGGGCCACGCTCTTGGGATTCAAGGCACGCTCCGGCGTGGCCTTGGGCGCAATGGCCGGCGCCACTCCCGGACGCATCAGCGTAATCTCCACCGGCCCAGTGGCCGTGGCTATTTGAGTCTTCTGGTCGTACTCAAACTCACCGCCCTCGATGCGGTCCACGCGGCCGCCTTCGGTGTCATAAAGTTCGATCTTCACGTCGTGAAGAATGGCGCGATTGTTCTTCAACTGAACCACCTTCGAGGCGTGAATCTTGTACTGCGAATGCGCGCCGAAGGCATGGGACAAGGTATAGCCGTTGAAATCCTGCTGAACGTCGACGCCCAACGGCTTGAGCGCCTGTTGAATGCTGAAGTGCTGCTTCCACTTGTCTGCGGCGAGAAACGCTGCCAGCGCCCCCAGCAGCAGGATTCCTGCCGCAAGCACCAGCGTCCGTATCCGCTCGATCGTGAATCGCACGCTCAGTTGATCACCCCGAGCCTTGCCGCCAGACGTTGGGCAAGGCTCTCGCCCAGCTCGCTCCACAACAGCCGCGCCGTTGCTCCAGAAGCCTTTTCAAGAGCCGCGGTCAGCCCCACCAGTTGGCGCACATTTTCCTCAACGTGACGGGCCGCTGCGGAGTCGAGTTCGACCTCTTCTTCAAGGAATGGCGCATCGGTCCCGAAATCGATTCGGATGTGCCCGTCGGCCTCGTACGCTCCTTCGTCGAAGAGCGGACCATAGCCTGTGACCCGCACCAGGCGCGGCTCCCGAACCCAGCGCGCGTCGAGCCCACTTATTGCACTGTCATCCTGAGCGAAGCGGGGTGCGTCGTTTGCACCCCGCGCAGTCGAAGGACCCGCGTTCCCCGGCGGACGCTCCAGCTCCCACAGACTCCATCCGATTTGAAACTCGTATGCGTAATCGTCGTGGAGTAACTCGAGGGCCTCTTCGACGGCAAACTTCGGGTCGACGCCGCGCTCGCCCCAGCCATAAACATGCTGAAAGACCGGCGACTCGGTCCAACCGATCGGCCACACCGTTGCCGCGTAGACCGTGGGCTCGCCGCCATGCGCGGCAAACTCCCCAAGGACCGCTGTCAGCTTGTCGGGAAGCGCCGCCAGGCGCAGGTTGGGATACCACAGACTCAGAAAAAGCGTGTCAGACATCTCTACTGATTGTAGACGGCGGAACGGGGTCAAAGATGCGGAGGAATGTTCAATGATGTTAGAGGCGGGTGCCCCATCCATTCGCTTTTTTCTAGCGAATGGGTGGGAGGCCGATACACTCAGCCATTCCGGAACCAGGTCTCACGCAGTCACGATTTCGCTGAAGTCGGCGATGCCGGAAAACCCGCGCAGGACTCCATCGATCAAGCCCAGATGTGCTCCGCGAATCGCTGGGTCGGGATCGAGCACCATGACTTTGTCGAAGAAGGCGTCAACCGTTGGCCGCAGCGTGGCAATCAAAGCCAGTGCCCCGCCGTAGGCCCTCTGCTGACGCAGCCTCGCGACTTCGGGAACCAACGCTGCCGCTGCATCGGAAAGTTGCCGGGCTTCTAGTGCAAGAACAACGCCGGGGGCTGTCTGGAGGTCAAACCCCTTCTCCTCGGCTTGCCGCAATATGTTCTTGATGCGCTTGAAGGCAGCGGAAATCGCGGCGAAATCGGCGGATTCGCGGGCTGCGGTGAGGGCTTCTGCTCGTGCAATTGCATCGCGCACATCGTCCGCTCCGGCGGCCAGCACTGCATTGACCACGTCGTAGGCAAAACCACGTACGTCTTTCAGATAAAAATGCAACCGCTCGCGGAAGAAATCCAAGAGTTGTTGCCTGCCGGCGTCTTTTGTTTCCGCGGCGTTCAGTACGCTGGCCAATCCCAACGGCAACTCCGACTCCGCCAATATCTTCACGATCCCATTCGCCGCGCGGCGTAGCGCAAACGGATCCTTGGAGCCGGTAGGCGCGTTGCCGATGCCGAACATTGCGGTGATGGTCTGAATTCGATCGGCAAGCCCAAGTAGCTGACCTTCGATCGACGGCGGAATCTCGTCTTCCGTCGATGCCGGCGTGTACTGCTCATAGATAGCAAGCGCAGCCCGCTCACCCAATCCTTGCGCCCGCGCGTAAAGGCCG